>Ga0099824_1003684_pt1 | contig 22347 bp, 7 predicted proteins | sample SiratrowhiteBW_FD_76837 | JGI IMG/M metagenome (GOLD analysis project Ga0099824, IMG submission 76837) | Root nodule microbial communities of legume samples collected from California, USA - Siratro white BW | ecosystem: Host-associated > Plants > Roots > Nodule | place: USA: California... | reverse complement strand
TTCAGAACAAGTCACAATCTAAGAAGAATCAAGTTTCAATATAGAATTGCCACTTTAAATGACAGGATGCTCATAATGTGATGACTTTAAACACTATTTCTAGAACAAACATTTAAGATTTTAGTTTATGTCAAAAAAGTCCATAGCCAATGAATAAAGGTTGGCCATTGAGCCCATCTGGTTAAGGCTCAACCATATGTTAAATTAGTCAAACAATGACACAATGCACAAGTTGCTAAATATCAAATTCCCATACTTAGATCATCCGCTGGTTTCTTTACCAAACAAATATTCTTCTAAAACATAAAACCCGCACCATTATCTTAGAATTAAGCCTCCAAGGCTTGGAATAAACCAGCATAATAGAGACACTGAAAATGCCACATTACTGCCATTGTATCCGAATAAGTTTTTTTCTGAAATTTTAATTATTGATAGAGCATGAATCCATTCCATCATTTTACCCTATAACTCAAGTGTTGGACCTATAATATGTAAGACCATTTTTCTAAATCCAACATCCCCAGTTGAAAAAAAAATGAAGATAATCAGACACAATTGATTGAACCCCAAAGATTCAATCAAAACTGAGCATAAAACATTTCAAAGCAGGCACGTAGCTTTCTGCCACTGGCAGGGTTAGGGAAAATATTGTAACCAAATGCGCAATTTCCCAGAAAAGAATACCGTAGAACCCATATACAAAACAGATTAAACAGGAAAACGATGTTGTTCAACGACCTAGGATGTGAAGGAAACAGAACTACAACGTCAGATACTAAAATTAGGTTGCTAGTTCTTTTTCTTGATTCGTGAAACCCAGATTAGAAACTCAATCGTTGAACTTTCCTCAGAAACAGAACGTCATTTTGAGGGAGCCCAGAAAGCAAAAATGAGAACTTTAGTAATATTATAGTAAACGATCTTAATATTTCACCTGTGATTGAAAGGGATTGGTGAATTCAATTGTCTTTGGTCTAGAAACCCCCCCTGGCAAGAAAGGGGGATTGGTTTTTCCGATAAAATGAAAATGGGTTTCCCAGAAAAATGCAATTTTTGTGAATTTTTTGAATTGGGGTGAGAAAAGGAAAAATAGGAAGAACAGAGAGAGAAGAGAGAGAATGTAGCCGTTTGAGGAAGACGAACCGTTGAAAAGCGGTTACAATGGATTTTGATTTTTTTTTATATTTTCTACATATAAATAAAGTGTTTTTATTATTGATGATTGAACTATTTTTTTTTAAGTTCTTAAATTTTTATTTATTTTTAATTTGATCACAATTAATTCAGCCATATATACGAGTTTGATTAAAAAAATAGAGTAAAAATTCTGAATTTGGCATATGTGTAAATTCCTAATGCAAAGAGAATACTGAAGTAAAATATATCAACAAGTTCCAAAACTCAATTGCAAATAATAGTTCAAAAATTAACTCAAAGTTGTCAAATAATTCATCGAATTATGAATTAATTTAACTAATGTTTTCTTGCCAAAAGATAAATTTAATATTCTTATAGATTATTCACATTCATGGAAAGAAATGAAATTTTAGAATTACTAATATCAATCACTACATATTATATATTGAAATGCATAAATGGGAGAGTGAGAGAGACTTTTATTCTATGTATTTTCTGAATTCAAAATTTTTAATGTGTATTTCATATATTAGCATTATTTTATTTGTATTTGTGTATAAGTTAAATTTAATAATTTAAAAAATATATTATTGCTAAAAATAAACACAAAATATAACTTGTATAGACTTTTAATAGATAGCATTGCTACTACACGTCTTTATATATTATAATTAAAAAATTGTAATTAGTATTGTTTTTAAAGTTGTTATTGTTTTAAAATATCCAATGCTATTAGAAAACAAACATACCAAAGAATTTCTAGCTAGTAAATAGGAATTGGTGAGGCAAATAAGACTATGATGAATAGAAAATGTAATGCATGGTTTGTTTTTTGATGAAGGGGGAACAATGGAGAGTTTTCTTATTTATGGACCACGAAGAAACAGTATTAACAAATTTAACATCACTTTTATGTTAAAATAAATCATAAAATAAAAAATTTATGGGATTTTCTTGATTATACGTCACTCAATCTCTTATTTTTATATAGTTTGATGTTTCTATTCACTTTTAAACTCTTAACAATCCCTTCAAATGTGGTTTTCTCTCATTTTTTATTCTTAACACAATTGTTTAGGGTTTGTTGTTTACAGTAATTGGATGCACTTATTTTGAAACATTTTTAGCAAGACTTTGAATACATTATTTATCTCATATCACACTTTATTTGTATTTATTACTAAGACGAATTTTGGTACCATTTTTAAGTAGTTAAATAAGTTTTAAAATTAAAAATATATAGATGAATTGATTTCTAATTATTTTTAAGCAAAAATCTTAATGTAATAGTTTAGTAGATAATTATCATCTAATGTTGTTTAACTTATTTACTTTTACATAACTCGGGATTTTTATTTATATTTGAATTCAGATTAATAATTTACGTGGACAATTATTTCTTCATAATAATGATAAGTGTATTTAAAGGTGAAATTTCATGTACCATCCTTAAATTTTTAAATCTTAATGATAATACTACAATTATGAAGAAATATCTTTAGAGTTAATTATATAAAAAAATAAAATAAGATAAGTTTCTCTTTCTAAACTTCGTATCATCTCATGTTCATAATAAATATAAGAATTGTGTATTAAGATTGGTTGTAAAACTAGAAGAATCTAAGTATTTTGTAATTATCGATTAAGGTCGTTATAGATAAACACGAATAATAATAATTTGTGACCTTTTTGATCTAAAATTGTTTTGTTATTTGTTGTGTACTCACTTTAAAATACCTTTAAATGTATATTGATGTTTTAAGATTCCACATCAATTATAGATAAAGTCAAATATAGTATTATAAGAGAGAAGGGGGATGGTAGAGGTGCACAAAATTCATTTTACTAAACTGGTTTTGTGATGTGGATTAATCCACTTCCTAAATATGATTTCAAAGTCTAATATGGTATCACAACATATCTTAGTTAATATTTTGGTCTATCGTGTCAGCTACTATCGGACTCCCTTCAATTATCACATTCAATGTTCCGGTGTAAACACACAATATCATGAACATGATGGGTGTGTTGGTAACATTGACCAAATATCCTGATAGATATTTGAGTCTACCGTGTCACTTACTGTCGAACCCTTTCGATTATCGCACTTGATATTCTTGGTTCGAATACATAATGTTCTTCATGTGATAAATGTGTTAGATTTCGTATTAAGCATAAACGAAGTCAAATTCTATTACAAATGAGATAAATATCGCCTTGTTAAGTTGATTTCGTAACATTAACTTACTGAATCAATTTTATGATATAAGCGTGTGAAGAATTATTAAAAATCCTATACCAATTAAGTTGATTATGTGAAATTGAGTTAAATGAGAATCTTTATTATCTTAATATTATGAAGTATTTTCACTTTTACTTTAAAAAAAAAATTTAAGAGATATTGTTTAAAGGACACATTAAAAGTAGCTAAATTATATACATATATATATATATATATATATATTTAATTAAGATAATTTTTAGAATGGATTAAAATCTCAACATATTTTAAAAAAATCAAAATGTTAACATTTTGTGATAACAAAATTATTATGGAAGAAGATTCGTACCATCAAAATTTTAAAAACTTTGAGTGACTCAAAATTATAGTTTTAAATTATGTAATTTTGGTAAAGGAATGATAACATTTTAGATTTGTTTTTTTTTTTTTTAAATATTAGAATAACATTGAAAGTTCAACATGAGAAAAAACAAGCCCAATTTAAATTATATCTTTGACTTTAGTTATTGAACATATCCATCACCTGTATTATTAATAGCAGTGAAAAATATACACTTTGTAATTTAAATAAAAAAGTAAAAAAATAATTTTAATTATATAATCAAATTTGTTTGTAGCGTGTTATTGGAAGACGAGTCATTTAAAAAATGTAAATAAAATTATAGGAGATAAATAATATTCGTAGTTACAAAAGTAAAATAGGTATAGCAAAAATGACACATCCTCTTTGTATATAGTTTTAGATAACTGTGTAATAACAAGTATATTATACCAGTGTTAAACTTTTAAAATATTTTTAACGTATTTTCTCAATTTATGTTTAATGACAAATTTTAATTTCCCACACAATTTTAATTTTTTGTAACAACATTTTTCGATCATTATGTACTTTTTTTTAAAAAAAAAACAATAGAATAGTATATAAAGTTACATTTAAAATTACTACTTCCAAAAATTTATATATTTTTTTACTTAAATGATTTATTGTCTCTCTTTATTTATTATTAAGTAATGTAATAACACGTCTCACATAATCTAATCACATATCTAATATACAATAGAATAATTTCAATGAAACTAGATGATAGTTGACATATTTATTTATATTTAAAAGTATAGTAGTTTAAGTATTGTGATTTATTCATAATTTGATTTGCCTAAAGGTAGACACTACTTAGGATTGTAAATTGGATTATTTGTGTAAACATCTCAACAAGTAAAACACTCACTAATGGTCATTCAAACCTCTTAGAGTATCTCAACAAACATTTAAATAGATTGGAGAATACTTTGAATGAAGTAATGAATAAAATTAATCATTTTAAATATAATTTTATTAATTTATGTAATTTTGAGGTGAAAGTAGTTTAGTTTTTTTAATATTTTAAAATATTGTTTTTCAAATATTATAACCCTTTCTCTCCCAACAAATTTTCACCTAAGTGAAACAAAAACCTCAATCTTTCCAAAACCTCTCTCTCTCTCTCTCTCTGTCCTTTCTCTCTTCATCTCTTTGCAATGGCTTCCATCCCCACACTTTCTCCATCCCTACCCACACTCTCCCCTCACTCCTCACTCCATTCCAACTCCAACCACTGCACTCTCCCTCCCACCTCTCTCTTCGGCACCAGGATCACCCTCCCACGCGCCACCTCATCATCCCGTTCCCTCCCCAATACCAATTGCCGTGCCACGTCAGCAACGGTGTCGTTTAGCCTCCCCACCCCGTAAGTTTCTCTCTGCAACGTCTCTGAACCCTTCCCACGGTGATGGGTCTCTCGAATTTCCTTCTGGGTCGTCTCGGATTGCTGAAAGTTTCCACCTTTTTTTTTTTGTTTTTGCAGAAAACCCCTTGCTGCTGCGCCGGAGAAAACCCCGAAGTGAGTCTACTTGTTGCTGCTGCTCTTGTTCACGTTTTCCAGTGTGGTAATTGGTTTTGTGTGTATGTGTTTGACGGTTGTGTTTGCTTCAGGTGGTCGGCGAGGGCTATAAAATCGTTTGCAATGGCGGAATTGGAGGCGAGGAAGATCAAGTTTCCCAACACGGGAACCGAGGCTCTTCTGATGGGGATTTTGGTTGAAGGTATGTTGCAATTGCTGTTTTTCAATTTCAGCAATAGCCTTGAAAACTAGTGCTTCTATCATTGAATCCAACACTTTGGCTCAAATCTACAGTTAATAAGTTGTTATGTGTGTGTTAACAAAGTTATATCTTTGATAATAAGATTTGTTATCACTAAAAACATAATAAGCTCTCATATATGTAATGTTAGACCAAATAATGTGCTATTAGTTTTTGACAAGGCCTAAACCTTTTACACTTATCTAGGAGATAAAAAAATAAGATGGTAAAATGAATTAAGTTGTTTCTGTAAAGCTATATTCAACTCATGCACCTTACCTTTTGAGAAGTTAAATGAATTTTTTTTTTGTATAAATGTTTAGTGTGTAAGTTGATTTAATTTACAAGAGAATTTCAATTTATTTTACTTCTAAATTTCTTTTTTCTCTTGGTGCTTATGAAGAAAGTTGTGCAGACATGCATGTCTTGTTGCATGGACACCAGTAAAGATGTAAATTATGTTTTTTGAATGGTTATGGGGGTTTGGGAAAATGTCTTTTTTTCCTGTTTTATCCTTCCAAATGAGTTATGGGTTCAACAATAATATATCACGAGGTAGACATACTCAAGTTTTCATTGAAGATGATCATGTCCTTGTGGCTTCTCCCACTACATTTTGAGCGATTGTATTCATGTTTCATACTTCATTATTATTGAAAGAAAAATGGTATCATGTGCATGGCTGTCACTATAACTTCAGATGCTGTGAAACCTAAACCAAGTTTGCCATTGAAAGTTTGGCACTAGAATGTACTTCATTTCTTGTAGTTGAAATAAATTCCATTTTAAATCTTTTTGGCAAGATCCTGTGTCTGAATTCCTAAAGGTATTTTATTTTCTTGAATACTTGATCAATTTAAATATTGCTCTGCTTTGTGCCTTTAGTATACCCTTATGATGCATGAATACGATAAGAGTATTGGATACATGTCGTATATGGTACAACAATTCATCTCATCTTAAAAAATATAGGATATGATATGTTCAGATACGTTCAAGGTATATATTTATGCATATATATAATTCACAAAAATCATTATTAAATATTTCTCCAAATGTATACACAAAAAGTGGAAATGAGAGTTGCTTCTATCAACATTGCTTGTTTTTTAATAAAGTGGCACTCAAATATCAAATCCTGAAAATGATTTCATGGAATAAGTCACAAATCCTAAATCCTAAACCCTAAATCTTAAACTTGATGAATGTATCGATTCACCTTAGTCATTTCTTGTTTTCTTTTCAGGAACAAGTAGAGCTGCAAAATTCTTAAGAGCTAATGGAATTACTCTTTCAAAAGTACGTGAAGAAACTATAAATCTACTTGGGAAATCTGACTTGTATTATTTCAGCCCTGAACATCCCCCTTTGACTGAACCAGCCCGGTTAGCCCTTGATTGGGCTATTGAGGAGAAACTGAAATCAGGTATGCATGGTTCCTGCTATGACGAGGAACAACTAGTATCCCCTGTGAATTACAGCTTTTACAAACTAGATTCATTGTTCCATTTAGGATTTTCCTTTTCCAAAATTTCCATTTGTTACTTATTATTGGATGAAGTGAATCAATTGGTGCGTTTGTGTTCTCAAGTAGAAAGAAGTTGTGCCTCTTTTAATCAAAAGATGCTGAAGTATGAAACTTAATTTTAGATGACATCATTTTTTCAACATTGCTGAACCAATTCTGAAAATTTGGTAATATGAAGACCTTCTCAAATGCAGTTAGCTTTAAAAACTTTGTTAATTATATTTTCAGCTGCTGAGCTTTTTTGCAAACTTTACTTAACCCCTAAACAAAATTGCCAGTGATTTTGTTCTCTATACTTTTCCTATATGAATAGTTTTAGTCTTTGCTGTCGAGTAACAATGTTAATTGATAGTCACATTCACAACTCAGTGACTTGTCACATGATCAAGGAGTCTGATGAGACAGCCACATGATCCTGCTATCTAGTGATCTTGATTTTTTTTTTTACGTTTTCTCTTGTGTATTTACTAAAATTATGATATAAAATGTAGGTGAAGGAGGAGAAATAAACGTGACACATATACTCTTAGGAATTTGGTCACAAAAAGAATCAGCAGGTCAATTGATTTTGGCTGGTCTAGGTTTCAATGATGAAAAAGCCAAAGAACTTGCTAAAACAGTAAGTCTCAAGCTTTGTTGCTTTTGCTGGCTGACACCTTAATTTTAATGTATAAATATGGTTTCTGTTTCTTGCAGATTGATGGAGATGTTGATTTGAGTTTCAAAAGCCAAACTTAAGAAATGTCTTGCTCTAATGGTAGATTTCAAATACTGTTTTGTACTCCATTTTGGAGGTGATGCATTTCTTATTTTTTTTTAATCTATACAAGTTTTGTGGAGGTCAATTTTTAAGCAGTGTGTGATGGTGGAAAGGCAATCACACACTGCATCATTTCTGCCTTGTAACTTTTCACTTTTTTTTTGTATCTCTGTACAATTTTCCTAACCACGAAGCTTTTTCATTATGAAATTAAAATTGTAATGGACCCTCAAAAGATCTTATAATCTGTGAAAAAATGATGTGGTGTTATAAGATTCTCAAAATTAAGATGAATAGCTAATAAATTATGGATGATATAAGATTCATTTGAAATGAGAGAAATTGAACAAAGTAAACATACCCTTTCTTTTGTAATGAGAATTTAATTTTTAAATAGGTCAAGTTATTATTTGGTTTTGTAATGAGAATTTATTTTTTAAATAGGTCAAGTTATTATTTGGTTCTATAGAATCCTCAGTTTGTGAATTTTGTTCTATTCATTTTCTGATTTTAGTTACAATTAAGCATGGGATAAAAAAAATTAAAATTTTAAAATCTGAATACTTACATTGCAGAAAAAAACAATAGAGATTAAAATTATGAATTAAAAATTAAAGGCGATCGAAATTATCATTTTATTATTTTAAGTATTTTATTAATTGTTACTATACGGGTAAGGACATTTTTGTAACAACTTTGTAATCATAGGATTGAAATTATCAGCAACATTAATTTTAAATTGATAGACGGAATAAATTGATTCCTGTTTAAAATATAAAATAATTAGTTTTTTGAAAATAGCAAACCAAATTGACTTAAAAACAAAAGATCAAATATATAATTTAGTCCAAAATTTAAAACGATTTCAAATATTTATTTAATATATTGTTGTTTTGTATTTCGATTTCTATTTTAATCTATATTTTTTTTTTCAAAAATTACCCGATTTTAACAAATTTATGATTTTGTTTTAAATTTATAATCAAATTATACAAGTCATATAAGCATTTCCAATTTAGTAATAATAATAATATGCAAGCTAATGTGTTCCAATATCAGGCATTGGCAACTCTCATTTACAAAGCATATATATATATATATATTTATGTTAGAAAAAATAATTTTGTTGTTTTTAATAAGATTTTATAGTTGAGCTATTTTTTGTGTGAATTCAAAATAAATCAAAAAACAAAAATACTAATCCCTCAGACTTTTAGGTCAAGGATTGACTTTTGACCACAAATGCTCCTCCATAAATAAACATGGAGTTTACAAAGTATAATTATCTATCTAACATACATATCAGATCGATTAATCTTAATTTAAACCCGTATTTTAATACATTCAATAATTTAAGTTGAGTTTATGAAAATGAATTATATCCAACTATAAAATAAGTAACTTTAAAATTCTTTCTCAACTCATGTTTAAATTAGGGTTTTTATTTAATAACTCTTTTCGTTTTTACCAGCAACTGTAAAACATCACATTATTATATATATATTTTCCAATTTATTCACGAAAATAACACAGACGATAACATATAATTTCAAAAAATTCAATAATAGTAATCTAAATGAGATTCCTTTTAATATACTCTTTAATGTAATGTAAAATCACTTTTCTTATTTTCTTTTGTTTTACTCTTCCAAATAACCCTCAAATTTGATTTCATTCAATTTTTTAATTTTTTTTATAACTTCTAAACTTTCTACTCTTTCACATTACATTTGTTTTCTCAATATATTACTTTATAATACAATAACACAAAAACATATATATATATATATATATATATATATATTAATTTTATAGCTAATATACACATTAATATAATCATAATTAAATTAAAACAGACACCAGTCTTAATAATTATAGAATGTCACTAAAATTTATTTATTAATTTCTTCCAAAAAATTTCGAGCCAAACTCAAATTCTTTCCCTCGCCGCGGAGAGTGAACTACACTGACACATATCAGACTCAGGGACGCAGAAACACTCTGTTCTGCCAAACCCAAACCCTAATCGAGGGTTTAAGCTTCGAAAACATAAGCCAATCCTTTTCTCTTCAACCGTTTCAGTTCCGAATCAGAATCTCGCGCGTCTCCTTCAACCATGAGTTTCGCGGCGTATAAGATGATGCAATGTGCCACTGGAATCGAGAACTGCGCAGCTGGCTTCCTCACGCATTCACGCGCCGACGCCGTTCCTCTTCAGACCGACGACCTAGACGCCGAGTGGCCCTCCCGCCCCCGCCGCGTCGGCCCCCTCCCTAACCTCGTCGTCACCGCCGCCAACGTCCTCGAAGTCTACATCGTCCGCGTCCAGGAGGACCAGCCGCCCAAGGCCGCCGACCCCCGCCGCGGCACCCTACTCGATGGAATCGACGGAGCCTCTCTTGAGCTCGTCTGCCACTACAGGTTTCGCCTCTGTCCACTTACCTCTTCTAGAGTTTGAATTGTGCTTAGATTAGCTCATTTTGAAGAAATTATAATAAGCGATTATTTCCTCGAGATCATACGTTTTGAGCTGAGTAGGGTAGTCGTGTGGATTTGCTGCGGGGAGCAACTAACGAGGTTCGAATTCCCGCGGAGAGAGATGCTCATATGGAGTGTTTGTTCACTTGTTCTGGAGTCTGCATTGTGATTAGAGTAGTTTATTTAAAGAAATTGTAAAAATAACGATTACTTGAAATGATCTGGACTAGACATTTGAGTTGTGGTAGTTGTATGGACTTGCTGGAATTAGATTGTTTAGTGCCAATAAGGGGTGGGTTGATTCTAGTGTAAAAGGTTAATTTCTATAATGTGGCGAACAACTAACAAGGTTCCAATTGCCGTTGAGAAGAGAGGTGCTCATATTTAGTGTTTGTTCACTTGTTCTAGAGTCTGATTGGATTGGCTTATTTTAAGTAGTGGCAATATAGTTTGTGATAATTAACTGGGTTAATGTTCAGCTTTGTCAGTTTGCTGAATTTACTGATGGAGTTGAATGTGGAGTATCTTATGCTGCAATGTAAATCTAACCGTGTTGCTTATGCTGGAACATAAAATATGAAATTTGTAGATATTTATATTTTCTTAAATATTGTTTTGTATAGGTATGTTGTGGATTGAGCTATGGAAATACTTAGTGTTAATCAAGTGGGTTTCCTTAATGATGTCAGGATATTGAGTAGATTGCATTTGCTTCTTTTAGCTGTTAATTTTACTGACCGACTCAAAATTGTATGCTAATTTAGAATGTGAAGTTTGGAAAATTTATTTTGTTTTATTTTCTATAGTATTGTGTGGATTAGGTTAAAGGAATTTAGTTAGTGATCCTTGCATGGGTTTCCTTGATGATAATGGGAATGTTGGACATGACCTTGGTTATTTGCTTCTTTAATCTATTGGATTTAGTGATTGATTTTGGCATCTTACTTGACACATGTTATTATAAATATGATTCAGGTTGCATGGTAATGTTGAAACCATGGCCGTGTTGAGCATTGGAGGTGGTGATGCCTCTAGGAAGAGAGATTCTATCATCTTAACTTTTGCAGATGCAAAGATTTCAGTTCTCGAGTACGATGATTCTATTCATGGACTTCGAACTAGGTGAGTGCATATGTATTAGCTTATGAACAAAATATGCTATTGTTCTGTTAAATTATGTTCCTAATAGTGTGATATTTGGCTCTACACTGCTGTTAACTAAAAATGAAAAGAATCATTAGTGGAAAAAATAGCCTTCAAATTTGGTAGGAGTTTCGTTGAAAATGGATTTATCCGACTCTTAGTATACACATTTTATGCTACTTGATTGATTGATATTAAAATTGTTAGCTACTTAGTTGAATTGTAGAGAAATCGTATACTATTTGAATGTTATGAGTGGATGTGTGGACATTGTTAAATTAAATTAGATTAAATAGTCTTAAATAGAATTTATTTCATTCGAGATTCTCTCTTCTTCCCTCTCATACATCCTAAGAGAAGGAAAAACACACTCTAAATTTTAAACTCCTTTGTATTATTCTCAAGTTGGTATCAGAGTGGATCGATTCCACTCTGCCTGTCTGGCACGGTCACTGTCGTCCGTTGCCGTTTGTCGCCGGAGTTTTGTCGTCTAATGCTTTGGTCAGGTGTGCCTCGAGGAGTGCAACCCAACCCTTGTGGTTGTCCAAATTCCAACCGATGTGCCACCGTGTGCCGTACAACCGCCGCCGCTGCCCTTGCACGTGTGTCTCATGCGTTGCCTTCCAATGGTCAGAATCTTCCCGGATAACAACAGTTTGAGTTGCTTGGGCATTCTCAGCCAGTTTATGCCCTCAATCCTTCGTTTCGAGACCGTTTGGTGAGTCTTCTTGTGTTGAACACGATTTCTCTCACTTGAAACCTGAAGTTTCTCTCTCTAGAAACCATAGGATGGCTGCTGCTCTTCTTTGTTGCATTACTAGACTATGTTCTTGCCTCTACCTTGTTCAACATGTCTTCTGGGACTATTCCCTCCTTTCCTGGGACTCCTTCCATAACTTCGTGAAAAAATGGGAAACATTATTTATCTTGGTCTGCTTCAGTTGAACTTTGGTTCTTTGATCAACGTTTCCATGATCATTTAGAAGAAGTTGGGAGTTTAGTTCCACCAGATCAAATTTAACAGTGGAAGAAAACTGATTTTCAGCTTTGTGCTCTACTTTGGCAATCAATAGAACTCAATATTTTGAGCACTTTGTCATTTAAAACATGTATTTCCTTTTGGAAAAAGGCCCAAATTATTTTTGCGAATGATATCCAAAGTCTCCATGATTTGGCTAATCAATTGGCTTCTCTCAAGGAGTTTGATACCATGACTTCTTATTGTAATGACTCAAGTTGGCCCATTGCCATTCGCAAAGATACTCGATTTACCAATAATCCTCATCCTATTTACAATTTTCTTAGCTACCTTAGGTTGTCCCCTTCATATTTTTCCTTTATTTCTTGTCTCTTTTATTACTATTCCTAAAAGTGTGATAGAAGTGCTTGATCATCTTGGGTGGTGACAAGCCATGCTTATTAAAATGCAAGCTCTTGAACATAACGAATCGTGAGAGTTAGCTCCTCTTCTTGGGAAGAAAAAGTGGGCCGTCATTTGGTCTGTGCCATTAAGGTTGGACCTAATGGCGAAGTTGATCACATCAAAGCTGGACTGGTGGCTAAAGGATATACTTAGATCTTTGGGCTTGACTACAGTGATACTTATTCTCCGACCAAAATGACTAGTGTCCGACTTTTCCTTGCCATGACATTCATTCGTTATTGGCCCCTTCATCAAATAGATATAAAAAATGCTTTTCTGCATAAGGATTTAGAGGAGGAAGTCTACATGGAGCAACTTGTTGAGTTTCTTGTTTAGAGGGAGTCTGGTTTGGTTTGTAAGTGGCATTGCTCTCTTTATGGTCTCAAGCAATAGTGCTTCGTTTGGAAAGTTTAGCCACATTGTTCAATCCTTTGGGATGAAATGCTGTGAGGTAGACCACTCTGTTTTCTATTGTCACACCTCCCCTGGAAAATGTGTGTACTTAATTGTGTATGTTGATAATATACTGATCACAGGGAATAATGCTGCTAAATCTCTCAATTAAAGAAGCTTGAGCTTAAAAGTAGCTCAATCAAGGGAAGAGTTGTAATCTCTCAAAGGAAATATGCTCTTGACATCCTAAAAGAGTTAGGTATGATTGATTGCAAAACAGTGGATTGTCCCATGAATCCAAATCAGAAATTAATGGTAGAACAAGAAGTTTTCTTTGATCCGGAAAGATATAGAAGACTGGTTGGATGACTCATTTATCTCACTATGACTGGACCAAATTTGTCTTTTGAAGTTGGTGTTGTGAGTCAATTCATGCAAAATCCTTGTATTGGTCACTGGAATGTTGCCATTCGTATTCTAAGATATCTCATAAAGACTGTAGGACAAGGACTACTTTATGAAGATAAAGGGAATACCCAAATCTTTGTGTATTGTGACACTAATTGGGCTGGTTCGCCTACGGATAGACGTTCTACCATAGGTTATTGTGTTTTGCTTGGAGAAAATGTTATCAAGAAACAAAATGTTGCTTGATCATTTGCTAAAGTTGAGTATAGAGCAATGACACCCTCACCTATGAGCTTATATGGGTAAAATAATTCCTACAAGAATTAGATTTTTGTGAGATTCAACCAATGAAGATATATTGTGATAACTAAGTGGCTCTCCACATTGCTTCCAATCCAATGTTCCATGTAAAGAAATTGAAATTGATTGTCATTTTATTTGAGATAAGTTGCTGTCCAAGGAAATTTGTACTACATTTGTCGGATCAAATGATCAACTTGCAAGTGTACTAACAAAATCCTTAAGAGGACCTCAGATTGAATATGTTTGTTCCAAGCTTGACACATACAATTTGTATGTGCTAGCTTGAGGGGGAGTGTTAGATTAAATGATCTTTCATTTCAGATTCTCTTCTCTTCCCTTTAATACATTGTATCTGGTCTATCTAAAATATGCATTGGATCTGGTCTATATAAAGTAGTTATAAATATGAGATCTTAAGAGAGGGAAAGACATACTCTCTAAATTTCAAATTCCTTTGTATTATTCTCAAGTGACATTCTAGTTCAACATGGTAGGGTGGGAGCCTAGGTTGAATCCTCTCATGTATTAGAAAGTTGTAGTCGAAACCTCTCAATGTGGTAGGGTGGGAGACTAGGTTGAATCCTCTCATGTATTAGAAAGTTGTAGTCGAAACCTCTCAATGTGGCCTGGTTATGGAAATGACTGGCATTGTGATGAAAATTTAACTATGTTCAGTCTAGGTTGGGGTACTTTTGTTATGTTTGTTTTACTTGTTAAGAGAGACATGTTTTTATTTGGATGATATTTGACTGCAGTGATATAAGTCTACCATTGTCTTTTGGAGGGGTTGAATTTGGAAGATGTACAGGGCTTGCATAAAGCACACTGTTACCATTTCTTTTTATTTTGTTGTTTACGGCCAGGGTATTGAATATAACATAAAACAGTTAGTTCATTGACTTGTAGCATGCCAGTACTCAGTTGAGGATCATAATTCAAGTCATTTTACATCAAACTCATATCTCTTGTGTAAAGGCTTTAGTTTATGTCTTGTCTTTAACTCTTGTTTCTACCTCCTAGTTCTTTACATTGTTTTGAGGGTCCAGAGTGGCTTCATCTGAAAAGAGGAAGAGAACAATTTGCAAGAGGACCGGTGGTAAAGGTTGATCCTCAAGGCAGGTGTGGTGGAGCTCTGATATATGATTTGCAAATGATAATACTAAAGGCTACTCAGGTTTATCCTCTATGCCTTGTGAATTTGAAATACTTTATTATATACTAATTTTTTTTATACTTGTTTATTAAAAAAATCATTGTTCACTAGAATTCATTTTTTCATGCACATGCACTAGAAAGTAGGATTTGGCTTCAAGTTTTAGGATGTCTAGTAGTGTTGTTGCAGGTTCTGTTGTAAATTCCTCATCTTTTGTCCAAATAGGGATAAATCTGTTTTTGTAAACCTGTTTTGAAAGTCCAAGGTTCCGTCCAAGGTTCCATCCAAGGCAATATCATTCATTTGAATTGCTGTTACATAAAAGGATTGATACAAACGATTTGTTGTGGATTTGTAAACCACTTGAAGGTTTCCCTCCATTGTGTTTTGTTCTTCAATTTGTTTTACATCAATGGACCCTGAGCGTGTTCTAGTGTCACATCTTCAATTTGCTGTCATTCTATCCCGTTATTATAACGAAATGTCAATTATTTTCTTATTTCTCCTTCGATTCTTGTGTTGCTTGAAATCATTTCATAGCTACAGATCAAGCTTTCAGGGTTAAACATTCTTTATCTGTTTTTGTGTATTTGGTGGGATTTCAATCACTTAAATGGCGATTAACCTATCTAGGAATTCCTATGGGTGGTAATCTCTTGGTCCACACCTTTAGTAACTCTTAGAAAGTGAACTTTAAACTAATTCAATCTCATAAAATCTAGGAGTTCCTATGGGTGGTAATCTCTTGGTCCACACCTTTAGTAACTCTAAGAAAATGAACTTTAAACATACTTCAATCTCGTAATCTCTTGGTCCACACCTAAGAAAATGAACTTTAAACATCAATCTCATAAAACTACCATATAAGGTGAGTTTGCACTCACTTATATTGTATAATTTGACCATATATTTAGCTGACGTGAGATTTCTAACACAACCCCTCAAACACCGAGAACTAGGCATCTTGAGCATGAGACTAGATATTTGTGGGTGGTCTAATAGTTGGTCGCATGATAGGCTTAATAAACCTGACGAGAATAGACCCTAATACCATCTTAGAAAGTAGACATTAAGCCAAACACAATCTCAACCAGGGTTTGTACTCACTTATATACTATAATTTGACTATATTTCTAGTTGATATGAGATATCCGTCAAGAACGTTTCACTTGACAGATGTCCGAGTAGTTCAACAGTTTTATGGATGCTTTCTTTTTCTAACTTTTTCACTGATTGGGTTTCTGTAATTCAGGTATCTCTGTATAATATCCCACTGTACTGTATCAATCTATATAGTTTCTAAGAGTTTCTTATTCTATTGTATATCGGTCTCTACTTTGTTCCTAAAAACTCTTTATTTTATTAAAATATCTGTACAGTAGTAAGACATTTATGGTGCGGACATTTTACTTTTAATATAATTAGGAAAACTGTATTTCCAGAGAGGATTTAGGTCTTGTGGATAAATTTCTCATGCCAATTTAGTGGTTTTAATGGACTAGGAATTAAAACAGCTAGGTACCACTGCAACAAGCTATCCGAGTAGCGATTTGGTACTTTTGGTTAGAGAGAGTGCCTTAATTTTTAGGATAGTGTCATACAACCACTCTACTCCTTTCAGATAAGTTGGTTGTCTTGCTTAGCAAGTGATTGTAGGCGCATATTAATGCAGAAGAAGAATGGGATCCAATCTAAGGGACATTACCAGGTTACTTGACCTTTTGTTTAATAATTTTTAATTAACTGACGCAAACGACCTGTTGTAACCCAGCGTTGCATTCTGTAATCGACCTAACAGTTAAAATCAATTGTAATTCATTTTGTTATTTTATTTCTCTTAGGAAAATTCTCTTTATCAATTATATTTTTTTATTGTCTTTTAATCTTTTAATTCTTGTATTTTTTTTTTTTGTCAGGCTGGTTCTGGTTTAGTCGGGGACGATGATGCGTTGGGATTTTCAGGAGCAGTTGCTGCACGCATTGAGTCATCTTATATGATAAACCTCCGTGACTTGGATATGAGGCATGTAAAAGATTTTACATTCGTTCATGGTGAGTGAAGACAATATTAATTTTTATCAACTTGTATCTTTTATGTATTTATAAATTATAAAATAAAAGTTCCAGCTCTTCTCGAGATGGAATTTAGGTTTAGTTTTTTTTCATAAAAATTGGAGTCATGGTTGTTTTTCACAACATCAATATTAGAAGTTTCTAAAAATGTATTGTACTCTTTTCTAATTTTGTGGGTGGTGGAGTGAAGAAAATTGGACATAATCCAAAAGCTACAAAATTAAGAAAAATGAAACCATCTTCGGCAAAGATGACCCCCTATATCAGCAGTAATAAGTATGGATAAATCTCTATAAGGGACAGGAATCACATTAACTTCAGGAGAAAGTTGCTGGCTCCAGTTGATGAGCCATTCTGCAAATTTATTTCCCTCACCGTGAAATAGAACTCGTAACTTTAATATAGCGATAGTAAATGTGACAAGAAAAAGAGTTTGTCTTTGTAACTGAAACCTGCCTTAGTGCAACACAAAAATTATTCCTGTTAGTTTGGAAGGCCACTATTGACATTCAATAAAATTTAGGGTGCAGCTGTATAAACATTTTAATTGCATGGTTATTTAATAAGCTCTTATCACATGATAGCTTATGTCATAAAGTTAATCGGGAAACTTATTGAACAAAACAAAGTGAGTTTATTTTGACAAGTGTCATTGAAAAGCACATTTAAAAAAGCTAATAAGAGGTTATAGGAGTACAAGTTATATTTATAAGCCGAAATAAGTTCTGTATAAACTCTTCCAAACACCACCACACCACATCAGTTGTGTGAAATACTTGCTGAAAATTTGTTTTCGAGAGCAATGATAAATCATAAAATGGGATTTTATTCTTTTTTTAACCCCAAGGCCCTATGTGGTCGTGAAGAGAGAAATAGAGGGAATGGAAATCGAGAAGAAATAAGTTGAAAAATGAGAAATAGGTAAGAATGAAATTGAATTTAATTGTTTGGCAGAACAGAAATAGGTAAGAAATAGAAAGGTTTATAGAAGTTGAGTAATTAGATTGATTTGATAGAAGATAAGGAGATAGAGAGACTACTAAAAAAGTGAGAAATAATGAAATGGTTCCACCATTTTAAAAAAATATTTCTTCTCTTTTCTTTCCACACCAAACACACATTACTTTTCTCCCTTCCCATCGTTCTCCCTCCACTCAGCCAAACAAGGCATAATGGTTTTGCACATTAATTCGTTAGTTAAAACACACATTCTGTTTTCTATATGCATGTATTTAATTCATTTTCTTTACTTGGTAATTATAATACATGGTTCAAATGCATAAATAAGCATTTATTGTGTTTGTGCGCAATAAAAGATTGACCGTTGGTTTGGTTCAAGTGACATGTTTCTTAAATTTGTTTCCTGTTTGCTTATTTGGTAGCCCTCTTTTATAACTTGAATAATTAGTTGTGTTGTTTCTGGATCAAAAACTGAATTAACTAATTTTGTAATTTACAATCATTATTTAAAAATCAAAATAATAATGGATTATGATTGGGTGCTTTATTGCATTACTTGTGTATCTATTTTCTTTGCATAAAAAGATATTAATATACATAAGTTTGTGTTATTTTTTAGTTGACAAGTATTGATTTAACTTTTCGTACAGGCTATATTGAACCTGTAATGGTTATTTTACATGAACGTGAACTCACTTGGGCTGGGCGTGTCTCATGGAAGCATCATACTTGCATGATATCAGCACTTAGTATCAGCACAACCTTAAAGCAGCATCCACTTATTTGGTCAGCTGTTGTAAGTTCGACGTAGATGCCTAGACGGCACTTCAATGTTATTTTCAAAACTGACAATAGCAATATGGAAGATTTTTACCGTCCGCACTTCAATATCTTAGAGAAGCTGGAGTATTTAAGATATGGCTGGTTTATTAACCTCCTCATTGGTGTTTGCTATGTATTTCTTTTTTATTTTGAATTTTCTTTTCATTGTATAGATTTTGTTTTTGTTTACACTTAACTTGTAGGCAAACAAAATTAGTGGAACGAATAGTGTCTATTATGTTTAAACACTTTTGGTTTTGTTGTCCCTGAACATGTAGGCTAACAAAAGTGAATTTGAGTAATGGTGTCTATTTTATTGTCTTTTTGTTTAACAATTTACCACCCCTTCCATCTGAGATCTCTTTAGTAAGTGATTAATCAATTTGCCCATCTAGCCCTTATGGTTTGAATAATATTTCCTCATGGAAATGATATGTATGTCTGAAGTTCAGCATCTTTTAACTTCTGCTAATTGTTTTTCCCTCTTTTTTAACACGCTAAACTGTTTTTTTGTTAATTTGTCTGTTGTATTAATTTTGCCAGAATCTCCCCCATGATGCATACAAGCTCCTTGCGGTGCCCTCCCCAATAGGTGGGGTTCTTGTAATAGGTGCTAACACTGTTCATTATCACAGTCAGGTAAATGAGTTGCCTAGGCATAGTTGTGTGGTGTCTTCTCAGTTTTTATTAATTGACAAAATATTTAATTGTAGTTTTGCGTGTATGTGTATTCTTGCATTTACAGTTTTTGGTTTACAAGATACCGGGAATAATCTAATTATATAGGTTGTTTTTGCAGTCTGCTTCTTGTGCATTGGCCTTGAACAGCTATGCTGTTTCACTTGACAATAGGTGGTGATTCTTTCTCTGTCATATACTCTTCATATAAAAGGAAATAACATTTAGGCATGAGTTTTTACAATTATTAACATTACCCCTCATTTTTCATACTCTGATTTGACATCCTCTTATGCACATTAATTATTTTCCTCGTGTTGTATTTGGATGTTAACTTTTATATCCCCAATTACCTTCCTTTTGTATTTCCAGTCAAGAGATACCGAGATCAAGTTTTAATGTGGAGCTTGATTCTGCCAATGCAACTTGGTTGTTGAGTGATGTGGCCTTGCTGTCTACAAAAACTGGGGAACTACTGTTGCTTACTCTTGTTTATGATGGAAGGTATGCTGCTTTTCCATTTTATCTCCCTCGTACGCATTCTTTATGTCGTGGGTATAATGTTCATTTTAACTGATTAGGAGGTAGATGTGTGGATTGATAGTACACTCCAGCTGACATATAATAGGAATGTGTCTTTTACATGCATAAAAGAAAATCTTACAAGTCTTTCAGTGTTCTGTAGTTACATGGTCACATTCTTTATGTTGTGGGTCATGTGTTCATTCTGAGAGTACACTCCAACTGACTTATGGTAGGAATATGTTCTTTACTGCATACAAGAGAATCTTACAAGTCTTTAATTCTTCTGTGGTTTATCTTTTTTTCTTTGTCATTGTATCATCTTACGCTACTTTTATGAAAGTGGAAGGTGTTTTTCTGCACCCAACATCTTTAAATTTTTTTTTTATCAAAGGAAGAGAAAATAGTTAAGTTTTTAAATTTGTCGTCTATAGTAGATGGGTAGATGTAAATCATTTTGAAGAATTCTGGAGTAGCGAGATTGAAGAAAAAGAAAGAGTTGATGTACTATCCCCTCTTGCAACCATTGTTGTATTTTCATGTGTTTAAGACATTACTAAACACAATTATGATAGAACCTCCTCTATACATAAATCAACAAATATTTATTTCATTCAGGGTTGTACAGAGACTTGATCTTTCCAAGTCAAAAGCTTCTGTTCTGTCATCTGTAAGTTTGAAAATTCTACACCTGTTGTCTTAATGTTGTTATAGATTCAAAGGTAACATTTTCAGATTAATTTTCATATTGACCATAGTTTTCCGTTATCTGCAATATTATGTAAGGGTATTACGACCATTGGGAATTCTCTGTTTTTTCTCGCCAGTCGGTTAGGGGATAGTATGTTGGTGCAATTTTCTTGTGGATCTGGTGGTTCAATGTTGTCATCCAATCTAAAAGAAGAGGTATGTAATGGATGTCTTGAATTTCTCTTCTACCTTCTTTTGATTGATAATTTCAAAACCATTTCTTTTAGTAGATGCAAATATGCTATTGAAGTTGAGGTTTGTTTTTGGTTCTATAAATATTTCTAGCAAAACTGCTCTTATCTTTTTTCGTTACTTTGTGTTCTCTATCACTGAAGTGATTTATAAAATATTCCCCTAGGCTGGTGATATTGAAGTGGAGGCTCCATCAAAGAGATTGCGGAGGTCACCTTCTGATACTTTGCAAGACATGGTTAGTGGTGAGGAGCTCTCCTTGTATGGGTCTGCTCAAAATAGAACAGAATCGGCTCAGGTAGTGTCTCGATATGGATAGAGGAAAAGTCTCGGGATTTAGTGGGCATCTTAATGTCTTCTAATTGTTTATAGATACATTCATTCTTTTTGTCTGTGGTGTTTTCTGAAATTCTTTTGCATATTAAACTTACTGAACTAGTTAAATAGTTATATTTTTGCTGCAGAAATCCTTCTCGTTTGCTGTGAGGGATTCATTGATTAATGTTGGCCCTTTGAAAGATTTCTCATATGGTTTAAGAATAAATGCTGATGCAAATGCTACAGGGATAGCCAAACAGAGTAACTATGAATTGGTTAGTAATTTTTATGTGTTACTCATTGTTTTAATCCAAGTTCTATTACTTTTGCTTAGATAGGAAAACAGGTTGGGAAGTTGAAGAAACCCTTGTACCACCTGCCTGTATAATAGTAGTATTCCATGGAGTTTAATTCCACTTAATTTCTTTTGATTTTCATATATTGAGCCACTATGCAGGTGTGCTGTTCTGGTCATGGAAAGAATGGTTCTTTGTGTGTTCTGCGGCAATCTATTCGTCCAGAAGTGATTACCGAGGTTTGTCCATGCTTTTCATTGGTGGGACATGTTTTAATATGTGAAATATGTTTAATCATGATGGTTATGTTTATGATATACTTTTGAAGTTTTTCTTATGATCAATGTAAAAAACTACTGACACTTCCATTTTTATATTTTATCACTACAATTGCAAAATAAATCCATTATTATTAGATACATCAAACGTTTGACTGTGATATACTACTTTCACCCATCTAGTTGTTTGTTTATCAATTTACTGAATGCTCTATAGAGAATCTCATGAGTTATGAATCAATTTCTGATTGACAACTTGCAAATGGTATGCAACATTCATAGTTTTTTTTTTTTTTTTTTTTTTTTTTTTTTTTTTTTTTTTTTTTTTTTTTTTTTTTTTTTTTTTTTTTTTTTTATTTTTTTTTT
>Ga0099824_1003681_pt1 | contig 22359 bp, 8 predicted proteins | sample SiratrowhiteBW_FD_76837 | JGI IMG/M metagenome (GOLD analysis project Ga0099824, IMG submission 76837) | Root nodule microbial communities of legume samples collected from California, USA - Siratro white BW | ecosystem: Host-associated > Plants > Roots > Nodule | place: USA: California... | reverse complement strand
TATTTTACAAAAAATTATAAAAAAAAAATTAAAAAAAAAAAAAAAAAAAAATTTTTTTAATTAAAAAAAAAAAAAAAAAAAAAAAAAAAAAAAAAGAGATTGGATTGTATTATTTAAATCTTTGGAGTTTATGAATCAAAATACAATACTAATTTTTTTAACTTTTAGATTGTAGAATGCAATTTAGAAACTTTCCAAGTTGCTCAATTTAAAATATTTTAAATAAGGATGTTTTTAAAATTTTGCATATTCTATAAGAGTACAGAAAGAAAAAGAAAATGGAATAGAGGAAGAAAAAGCCTATAATCCATAGTCATTGTTGAATTGAGCTTTTAAATTGGATCCATATGTCTCTCCTCTGTGTAATCTTCCCATAAACAAAAACAAAAACAAAATCATAATAAAAAGTTCAAAAAGTTAGATATTATAATAATTATTAAAATAAAAGTTATTATAAAATAGTAATTATAGAATAAATATTTTTTATTAAATTTCATAATATTATAATTACATAGTACTTAAAAATAATTATTATTTATTATATGTAATTATTTTATAAATAATAAAATCAATAAAATAGAATAAAAATATTTTTTAAAAAAATTACAAAAGATAATTTCTCTATACTATAAATTATAGATTATAAACGATAACAAATAACAAAGGCTATTCATTTTGTAATTTATTTTACATATTGTTCAGATTTTATTTTTTAATATTTTTCCATCTATTTTTAATTATAATAATTTTTAAATTTAATACGTTTCTCATTATAATTATTTTTTTTTTCAATTTTACCACACTGTTTTAAAAGTTTTCAATTTGGTTTATTTTTCTAAATAAATTAATATAATTACTTTTATAAAATTGATGATAATAATATTATAATAATAGTACGCGGTATAAATAATTGTTAACAAAATCATTATACTAACAACACCAAAATCACCTATTACATTAATAGTATCATCATAATAAATTTGACAAAAGAGATTAAAACATTGAAAATAGTAAACTAAAATTAAAAAAAAAAATAAACACATGAATAAGTAAGTTACTAAACCTAACTAGTTTATCACCTGAATTTTTAGTTATATTGACTGTTTTTTATTATTATGGGTACACAGAATGCCCAAGTAGTATATTATAAAAAAATATATATTTTAAAATATTATATTCCATTTGTTTTCAGCTTCCATGTAAAAAATATAAATATAGCAATTCTGAATAGACAACTAGGAAGCCCAGAATTGAACTATAACTTTAATGCATACCATATCATATTTAATATTTATCTTCTTTAATATATTAAAATATTTTATTTTTAGCAAAGTAGATACTAAAACAATTTCAATATTTGTACTTGTCAAAATAACATCTCTCTTTCAAGGTGAGTGACACACAAGACAAATATTTAATTTTTGTAATCCATAAAAAGAGAGACACAATTGTTTGACAAAATAAGGAACTGAATATCTGAATGTCACAATTGACACTTTATTTTCACATTTAACTAGCCGTGTCCTTCACATTAATCTTGATAAGGCCATGGATGATCACTACTGGGCTTCAATGGGCACACAATTTTCAGTCACTGTTCCAACATCAATTCTTTGAAAGCTCCATCTCCCACATCAACCAACAAGAGAGGGAGAGCAACTCAACCAACACAAATTAAGGTTTCAATATGCCATGTTAAGGTTTCAATAAGTAACTCAAAACCTTGTAAGATTGATTATCATAGAAAAGTTTGTAAAATTACACCAAACTTCATGAAAAACTGTATTACAAATTATATATTAAATTACATTATATAAGTAGATACAATCATTATGAATATTAAAAATTATATATGATACCATTTTAAATTCAAAAGACTTGAGAAAAAAATTGGATCATATAGATTTTTTTTACCCCCTAAAAGCATGGTATGTCTTAGAAGTCACAAAGTTAATGATTTTTTTGTTCTCTAAAAGGAGAACACTTTTAATATACATTATTTCACACATATATTTATAAGCATAGCAGATAGTTAAGTTTATAAATACTTAACTTTCTTAAGAGAATAAACTGTTATTAAAATTGTTAGAAAAAAATCACATCAAAGTCACAAATTTAATTACTTTTTTTTCTCCAAACGGATAACTCTTTTAGTACATTATTTCACAGATATATTTATGAGCATAGCATATGGTTAATTTCATAAATCCTTAACTTTCTTAAGAGCATAAAGTGTTATTAAAATTGTTAAAAAAAATCACTTCAACTAAAAATATATACAAAGTAAGATAATCCTTATATCTTACAAGTTAGTTTTACAAGTTATATATGTAAAAGTAAGTTAATATTATACTTATAATATATAATATCAAAATCTATTTTACCAAGATTTGACGAGCATATATTATCATCTATTACGTGACACTATTGCCTAAGAATGTATTGAAAATTTCATATAAAAATTTAAATAAGATCAATCACATAAGTGAGACTAAGCTTACAAATTCATTTTGGTTTCGTGGGTAGAAGTTAAAATTAAAATCACCTCATAATAATGATATTATATTTTGTGTTTTGAATTGAAGCACACATGGTCCATAGGCAAAATGGGGATTGTGTAGCATGTGCTTGCATTTAATCAATGAATTGAATGGCGGGTTGCACAACCACATGCCCAAACAATCATCAGTGACACTCTGTATGATACTGCCCATGTTTCACTCCATAGTTTAGCTTTTGTCCTCCATGCCAGTAATTTGAATTCGCATTCACACACTTAATAATCACCTTAAAAATTTTATATTCTTGCATTTGTCTTAACCTTCCTTGTTGTTTCTTCCAACCACAACTCACTTTGTCATGTTTTGCTTAATCCATTGCAAGCAGCATGGCAACAAGAAGATAGAAGCACTATGAAAATCAGAAAAAGTTACCATCTTGGTTATGTAGAATCATTTTTATTTTAACCCTTCAAAGCTATCTCATATCTTGCGTCTATTTCACCACCTCTTTGATTTTCTCAACTTGATAAAATAATTGTTGGTCAAACATAATAATGAGCTCTCATATTTTTCAAGGGCTCTTTGTGCTTTTTCATGTTTGAGTTCATAATTATACCCCACTAATCCCCAAATTTAGGGTAAGAAGTAGAGTCACATTGATGTCTCCAAGAGATCAAAGATTGAGAAAAAAAAAAAAAGTAATAGTGGGTGGGGCTAGCTAGATCCTAACCATTGATGGTTTTACCAATAAAAATCACTTTATCTGAACAAGATATTGTAGTGACAATTCAACAACATTATTATGGTTATTTGAGAGCATATGATAATTTGAATGTAGATGACATCTTATCCACCTCAAATCAGCCAAAAGTAACTAAAATTTTGAGTTACTCAGTGATATTTTTCCCATTTTTTAGTTTATTGTTTTGAAATTGAATTTTAATAAAATTATGGGTTTCAATTAGTTTTCAAATGTTTAATGCATACTTTGATTTAAGTTTACAGACTCAACAAAATGAGTTTCCAAAGAATAATGGCATTATTTTTTTCAATTCAAACTTGGTTTCAAAACAAATATAAGTGTATAAACATATGCTTCTATAAAAATCAAAATACAGTTAAATTTGTTTAGACAAACATAAATCTGAAAAACTAAATATAGACTTCTTCTCTTTTCTTTCTTAATCCTTTTCTTTATACTAAATATAGCATTAACCTTTTCCTAAAAAAGGGAAAGACCCTGGAAAATGCATGAATATTAGCTGTCTGTTTTCGTTTTATAACCATTGACCAATACAAATCAAATCAATTTATAGGGTAAAAATTACATATATATCTTATTCTATATATAGATTATTTAATTACAATTATTTTTTAATCAACAACTATCACTCCTTGCTTTGTTCTCTAATATAAAGTTCTCACTTTAAAAGAATTAAGTCTTGAGTTAAATTTTTATATTACATTCTAGTTATAAACTTAATTTTGCCGTGAGTTTTAAAGCAAGCATCTCATAAAACCAATTTTAACCAAAATTAATTTTATAACATTGAATATCTTTTACACCCAACAAAAATATGCAGAGCTATGTCCTACAGGTCATCATGTTTTAATCAAAATTATTAGAAGCTTCAAATATCAATTTAAACAAGCTCATTAAGAGGTAATTCCAAACAAAAAGCATGTACTTTTGGGTACATGTCGTTTAGCCCATTAAGCAAATAGCTGAAACCATGCTTAACATTGTTGTGTGATGCACAAAGATTGCTTCTTCATATAGGTGAAAAAGTGCTTGAGAAGTAAAGGCACTTCGCATGTAAAAGCTGCAGACATGAAAGAGGAAAATCTCAGGCTTGTTGTTGACAACCTTTTAGATAAGTTCACTGACACAATGTCATGATGGTTCATATTAATCAGTGTTTGGTTGTTGGACATTATGGTCCAAATCTTAATTGCTACATTAATTAAATATGGTGACAAATATTTTTATAAATGTTGCAATAATTAGTCATCTTGTGTTAATGTAATAAGTAATCTTGTATGTTAGTTTTTTTTTTATCTGGACAAAAACATTGTTAAATCAGTGAAAAATTATTCAAAGTATGACATAAATTGTATAAAAAAGAAATTACTCATTTTATCTATGTATTTAAAATTTTACATATTAAATAGAAATTACCCATTTTATATATTATAAAGAAAATGGATGAGTATGTTTGATTAGAATAGTTTAATTCTTTATTCAAGGTGAATGGATGAGAGATAGGGACAAAATGTATATTCTCCTCTTATCTTAAATCCAAAATTTAATTCCTCCAAAAGAAACCTAATAATATTTAACTTTTTATTTGTGGGTCATCCTTGTTAATTCCATGGTTTAGAATATACAAAGTTGGGTAAAATAAAATAAACACTTGAGTGGTCCTTCCCTTGAAACTTGATTGCATGTGGCATTATTTTGTGTTAGACTTCATCCTCATAAAATTAAAGTTATCACTATGCATTCATGTGCTGACAGCATAGCCATAATATTAAAAGAGACACTTAATTTGTTCCACAAAAACATAAAGCACTTAATTATTTCATGTACTGCATTTTTTTTCTTCAATCTGGCATACCGAATTTGTGTTTTCCTTCACTTTTTTAGTGTACAAATTTGTCCAATTGAATATCAGTACCTTCTCATTTAATCTTGTTCTAGGGCTCTGTTTAAGCTATAAAGTAATATTTTAATATTGTATATTTTAAAACAATTTATTTCTTTTAAGAGTTATTTTTTTTCTCCCTCTTTCTCTTTATTTTTTAACCAAAAGAAAAATAAATAGGTACAATTTGCGTAAGTCACATTTAATGGTGCCACAGTACCTAGTTTGTCCAAGTTAGTTGTCATGTTCCGAAATCCCATATCTAAAGGCCAAAGATTCTTGTTATGTTTTTCAAACGCCCCTGTTTTAACTAATGCTCTTCTTCATGTTTTTTCATCCTTTGGATTTGACACCCTTTTGTCTCATTTGCTCTCTGATGGGGTCACGGACACCATCCTATGCAACTTCCCTAACTCATTCTGTATCATGAATCAGAACTGCCCTCACACTACTCTCTTCATGGTAACACCTGTACTCTGATAGTTTTCAAGGTGTTTGATTGGTGTAGTATTTTGAATTTTTTTTTTTCCTTTTTATCTCTCTTGCCAAGCATGTTTTCCTCTTAGGTAGTGTTGTTTTTAGTTGGGTTGAGTTTGTTTCTTGGAAAGTGAAGAGATTTTCTGGAAAGAAGAAAAGGGGTTGTTTGCTTTAGCCAGAAAGAAGCTGAAGTTGTTGTCTTTTTGGGTTTTTTTTTTCATTCTCAGCTTTCACTTGGGAAAAGGAAGGGAAAGGTGGAAAAGGGGGAAATGGAGATAGAGCCTTTTGAGAAGGAGCATTGTGAGGGAGTTATTTTCAAGAGCACAGAAACTTAGGAGAGTGTAGTTGGAGTGAATGGAGAAGGAAGAAAAAAAGAAGATAAAGGGAAGCATTAAGGATAATATGCCAACAGTTTGGTTCTCTCTGAAGAAGTCTTTACACTGCAAATCTGAACCATCTGATGTTCATGACCCCAAAACAAGGAAGCACTTGAGCACAATCTTGACCAAGAGAGCAGGGAGGTCAGGGTGTTCTAGGTCCATAGCAAATCTCAAGGATGTAATCCATGGAAGCAAGAGGCATCTTGATAAGCCACCAAGTTGCAGTCCAAGATCCATAGGGAGCAGTGAGTTCCTCAACCCCATAACTCATGAGGTGATTTTAAGCAACTCAAGGTGTGAGCTGAAGATAACTGGGTATGGAGGGTTCCAAGAAGGGGTTGGCAGTGGTGGCAGCAATGCTGGTGGAGGTAGTGGTGGTTCAACTTTTGTGGGGACTTTGAGGCCAGGGACTCCTGGCCCTGGAGGCCACCCTACAATGCACTACTTTAATCCTTCTTTTAGGACCTCATCCACTCCTCCAAGGAAATCTCCTTTCCTCTTATCAGATAAAGAAGGGTCTGGTCCTCCTGGCCTTCAACCTAGCACTAGGTTGTCACTTGAGACAGATTCTAACGGCTCTTCAACTGTGACTTGCCACAAATGTGGAGAGCAATTCAACAAATGGGATGCCGCAGAAGCTCATCATCTGTCTAAGCATGCTGGTAACAATATTGTTTTCTTTTATTTTTCCTACCCAAATATTTATCTTAATCTTGTTTGGTTTCATGGTTGGCTTCTCTATCTTCATGTATATCATGTGCTTGTAACCTTCACTATCTCATTGGCTTTTTTTTATTTTTCTTCAACTTTTGTGTGACCCTCAAGTTGGTTATTCAAACATTCTTCTGACCACAAACTTTCTGGCCACATCTATATCTGATCGACATAGATTTTTATGTTGAGATGAGGAATATTAATATTATAAATCGACATACTTTTTCAGTTTGGGACAGCAAAACTGATTTCACTTTTTCCATTACCTTTCCAATTTATAACCATGCTTAGGATTCCCAAGCAGCTTTACTTTCAAAAATCAAAGTGTCCAAGAGAAAGTCTTTCTCTCTCGCTCCAACCCACATAATTCAAAATTGGTTGAAATGTTTAATGATCTCCAAGTTTGTTGCTTTTGTATGTTCTTTTTACACTTTTATGGTATCATATTCGTATATTTTAACAGCAATGAGTTTTGACTTGGCAGTGACTGAACTTGTGGAAGGAGATTCTTCAAGGAAAATAGTGGAGATCATATGCAGGACTAGCTGGCTAAAGTCTGAAAACCAATGTGGTAGAATTGAACGAGTTTTGAAGGTGCACAACATGCAAAAGACTCTTGCAAGATTTGAAGAGTACAGGGAGATGGTGAAGATCAAAGCCAGCAAACTCCAGAAGAAGCATCCAAGATGTCTGGCTGATGGAAATGAGCTTTTGAGGTTTTATGGCACTACTGTGGCATGCTCTCTTGGCCTTAATGGCTCTTCTAGTCTCTGCCTATCAGAAAAGTGCTGTGTCTGCAGAATCATCAGAAATGGCTTTTCAGCCAAGAAAGAGCTCAAGGGTGGCATTGGAGTCTTCACAACATCCACAAGTGGAAGGGCTTTTGAGTCCATAGAGATTCTTGGAGATGAACCATCACTGAGAAAAGCCCTCATAGTGTGCAGAGTAATTGCTGGCAGGGTTCATAGGCCACTAGAAAACATTCAGGAAATGGCAGCACAAACAGGTTTTGATTCTTTGGCTGGTAAAGTTGGTCTATATTCAAACATTGAGGAGCTTTATTTGCTCAATCCTAGAGCTCTTCTTCCTTGTTTTGTGGTGATTTGCAAACCTTGAACCAAAAGGACAAAACCAAAGTCAAAATGCCTTCCATGTTGTGTAGTTTTCTAGATCCCCTTATTTGGCCTTGTGGATGCACTTTGTAATCTTTTGAAGAATTTTGATTCTTTCCTCCAAGTCAATTCTGCTTCTTCATGTTCATTGTGTGAACCTCCCATTCATACATTTGTAATTTATTTTTTAAATGGTTATGGATATTTTTAAGTCTGCACTTGGCAACCTTGGGTTCAAGAATCAGAAATAAATACAAACCTTGTAAGATTATACTAAACCAGATTTAATAATTACCCCTCCAACATTTCTACAAGAATGCAGTTCCTTGCAGGTTCTATATGTCTGTTACATTAATTGGAAGTCTAAAGGACAGAGCCATTTGAATTGGTAAATAACCTAGAAAACCTACTAACCAGATTAAATATTTCATAGGCTAATTCAAAAGTGTGAGAATCCTAGTTGCATGTTCCATTTAATTAAGTGGTATTGACTTGGTTGGACAAAGAGGAATCATGCTTAGTTTATTTTAATGCAACCAAAATGTTAGATTCCCCAAAGTGCCCACTAAATGTGTTTTGTTTTGGATTATATTTCTAATAGTTTAAATAAATATATTAAAGATCACAAACTATGATTTTTTGTTTTTATCTTTTAATAAAATAACTAATTATTTATGTATAAAATAATAGTTTATTTATAAGATAATTAAGGCAAATACTTACATACTTCATTTAAAATCATTAATCATTAAATTGATCCAATCCAAACACACATTGTATGGGGGTGATGTGGTTGACCTCTTTAACCTTGTATGTGAACTAAACATGTTGTGTTCCTCAAACTGGGAAGCTCCAACCTTGTACATTAATGGCAAGTTGTTCAATTTTGTATTTAGTGCTCCCCAAATAAATGGCATGTGACCCTTCTTCCATGGTTTTGGTTCTAGTTGGGAGAGAGGTGATTCTAAAACTAAGGACAAACATAAAATTGGTATTTAAAAGTGAGATATTCAGAGTTGAGGTTTATGTTTTGTCTCTTCTTCACTTTGTGATTTGAAGGTTTTTTTTTGTTAATATTTAATGGCCATTTTTGTCCGTCATTTGCATCCTTCAAGTTTATTGCATCTTGATGTGAACAGTAACGGCTTAAGATAAGGTCTGGCTGGACCCATGTGTCATACCCTAAGGCCAGGTCTCTTTCTGAAGTCTCTTTTTACAGGAATATATAAAATTATGACAATTACATGTCAAATTTGGAAATTTGTTCTGAAATAATATTTTTTAAATAAAATTATCAACTAAACCAGGTCCATGTATTTTCTAAAGAATTAAGTTTTTGAAAAACGAAATATCTACTAGTTTTTCATTTTTTTTAAAAAATTAACAAAAGAATAATTTAATAAATGATTGACAAAATAAAATTAACAATAATAAATTCTATTTTAATTTTTTATTAGGTTTTAAATAATGAATTAAATTAAAAATAATTTTAATAATAAAATAAAATCATATATGAACTAAGTAATGAAAATTAAAAAAGTTATATTAAAATAATAATTCTAAAAAACATGAAAAAAAAAACAAGAGGATAAATATAATAACTTTTTACAGCTTTTCTTAACTATTGTTTGACATTGCATAACAAATAATCTCTCATAAAGCTTTAAGATGATGTATGTTTAACTACAATTTTAACTTTAACATGTTTATTTATTTAAAAAAAAGGTTTCTTAAACTTCATTTTAGTTTAAACTCTAATTTTTATATTAGTGCAAATAACGAGAAACATGCAATGCAAAATAAAAATAAGAAGAAAGAGAAATACACAAGGCATTTTTATACTAATTCATTTCACACAACAAATTACATTCAGTTCTCAATCAATAGATTGAGTTTACTAAGCAAACTAATGCTACGAAGTACACTACAATACAAGTGTTATTTCAGCTTGTAGTCACTCATGACTAAAACTCGTACTAGTATTGTTTCGAATTACAACCACTCTTGGCTAACTCCTTAAATTTTTTTTTTGGGATTGTACACACTTTTGGCTAACCTCTTTGAGTATTCTTTTAGAACTTAGTCACTACTAGCTAACCCATCAAGAGCATATTAGCTACTCTTAGCTAAGACAAATATTCCTTCAGATTGTAGTCACTCCTGACTAACCTTGTTTGAGTATTCTTTCATACTTAGTCATTTATCACTAAAATCAAGTATTTATTTTCGAAATATAGTCACTCTTGGCTAACCTATTAAGAGTATTCTTTGAACAACAACTTCTCTTTGACTAATAATCCAATATTATTTGTCAAAGAGTCACTCTTAGATAAGATAAAGAAATTACTTGAATAGTGATCAACAGATCACATAGTTGCTTATTAAAGAGATAATGTCTTCCAACATTTACACAATTTATGCATTCTCTTCTAGTTTTGTAAGTGAACACAAATAGTGTTATCTATGAAGCTTCTTAGAGTACAAAAGTTGAGCAACAAACTTGTTCTCGATCAACTACTTCAAGTAGGCACAGAAGGATATAGTTGTTGCAAATTATTTTCTAAATGTTTTTCATGTATTTGATGAGATTTGACATATGCACTCCGTGCAACTTTAAATGCTATTATCTTTTATGCACAAAATCCTGATAGATGGATGCACTGTTTCTTTTTTCTTTTGACTATGTATCCTTATTTAAATTTGTGTAAAGTGTTGAACTGTACAAAACAAATAATCTTTTCAAAGTTGACAACGTGTTCATCAGTAAATTGTTGAAGAAAATAACTTTACCTTTTTCTCTAAGACATCATTAATTTGACTTGAGTTTGAACAAATATCCTTAGCAAATGAAGATAATAGACATTTCTTACAACATAAAATAAACATACATATATTAATAAAATACGATATTATAAAATTGTGTGTTGTCTGAGAATGTTAATGCTATAATAGACATAAAATAAAATAACACAATGCTATATTGTCTAACAAATAAAAACACTTATGCCTTACATTTGTTGTTGAACAAATATTATCGTCTTACAAATAAATCAAGACCATATTTTTATTTAATTATTTTTATCACTTATAAAATCAATAAAATAATGAATGTAGACTTTTCTCTAACAATAATTTTAATAGCATGTAAAATAAAATTATTCAATATTTGAATATACATTATTAAGAGTAGTTTAAAAAAGATATGAAAATGTAAATAAAAATATATTATCAATTGAAAAATATTAAACAAATTTATATGATAAAAATAAAAATATATTTGAAAAATAAAGAAATGAATATTAATTTTAATCAATTAATATTATTTTGTATTTGGGATTATTTATATAAATTATAAACTAAATTAATGTTTAATTAATAATATAATGTATGAATTTGAATTTATCACGTTAATAATATATATATTAGGTTAATAAATTAATATTTAGGTAATACGAAAGTAGTATCATAAATATAAAATTTTTGTATTTGAAATTTAAATAAACTGTAAGTATTATAACAAATAGTTTCGATGAATACTATGAAGATTTACATTAGTAGAATGAATTTTAATTATCATAACATTATATTATAATATATATATATATATATATATATATATATATATATAGTATCGTAATAAAGTTTTTAATATATTAATAACCACTAATACAGAATAATATAAATTAATTTTAAATTATTATTCCTGAAACATATTTTTTATGTTTATCATATGAAATTATCTATATTGTTCTTATTTCTACAATTAGTAATATATTCTTATTTTTATTAACATGTATTTATATAATTTTTAAGCGACTATAAATAATGTTTTTAAATATTTAATAATTTAGTTTTATATTATTTAAACTTACTATTTCAATATATATATATATATATTTATTATTTTTTAATTTCTACTAATTAGTTTCATGTTAAATTGTTTTATTTTATTATTTAAATTACTTTAAATTGATTCACTATTTAATATCCAATACAAAATAAAAATAAATTTTTTTATTATCTATGTTTATTTTTATTAATTTATGCCTTTTGGTATTTAATAAAAAAAATATGAAGAACTTGTTCAGAATTTGATTTCAGCATGGGAAAATTAAATTCTGAACATGAAAAGTAAAATGGTTTATTTTAATAAATAGAGTAAACCTGAGTTTAGTTAGGTAATTTTTTTTTAGAAAAATGTTATTTAAGAAAAAAATAGTTAAATTTTATAATATATTTTTTTTAGAAATTTAGTAAGATTATTTTCTTCTTTTTATTTATTTTTACAATATCACAACTTTTTAGAAGAATTAAAGTATTCACAACCAAGTCATGTAAAAACAAATGTTGATATGGTAAATTTATTGGTGACTTGAAAAGGCCATGAGTCCTCTGAGCCTGTCCCTTAGTGGGGGTTGGTAGTGTCACTTAATTACAGTAACATCTGTACAGCTTTCATTTCTCATGGCACATGCACCTCATAAATGTCTACTAACCCTCATTATATTTCCCTGCTTTGGAATGGAGGTCATTCAATGACACTCCTCATATTTCAAATTTTGAAGTCTAGTAGGGTTTCATAAAATTGAATTTGCAAAATGACCCTAGCTTGGTGTTGTTGACTCATAATAGGGCTGCAGAAGCCATGATAAGCTTTTTTGGCTAATCATCTGAGCATAGGTTTATGAACCATTTTAAGGGTTTGAAGCAGACTTTGCCACTTGCTGTTAACTGGTATAAAAAAACAAGGATGCTGTTGAGTAATTCAAAAAGGAAAGACATTAATTGAAATTGTATAAAAATATAATACAAATTATAGAAAGTCATATGTTTGTGTATTTTAATAAAAAATATTTCACTTATAATTTCTTAGAAAACATTGGTTAGCGTGTACCTACAATATATATTAACACAGTGAAAGGCTAAGAGGTCAAAGTTACCAAATAGCTCAACCTCTCCAAAAGTGGGATACAATTTTGATATTACTAGACTTTGAACTTATTTAACCTTTCTTAACCCTTTGCCTATGGCTAGTTCTTAACTAACTTTTCTTCTTGTAAATGACTTTGGTCCCAATCTAGACCTAAAATATCTATTTGTGAAAGTACAATTAGGTCACACCAATTCAGCAGGTTTGCCTCAATTAGCATCTTGTCTTGCCTTCATTTACTCCACAAACTGAAAATAAGGAGTGACCACTATTGAAGTAGTTGATTCAGATTAAGACATAGCTTTAAGTTCTTGGTGTTTTTCAACTCATCACAATCTTGGTCTAATTAGTTGGCATATATATCATGGTTGAAATTTTGGTGTCTGGCCTCTAATTTCATTGATTAATTAATGATGGCTATGAAATGTTGTAGCCAGTATCATAAGAGAAAACAACATTTAAAATTCAAGGAAGTTGTTGGTTTGGAAGAGGGATACATCATCAATTTGTGTGACAAAATACAAAACCTCAACTTTTGAAATCATGTATTATGGTATGAAAAACTACAGACTAGACAGGAGGTAAATAACTGTAGTCTAAGGAACATGTTATTGTCTGATAAATTATATCTTCAAGGCCATGCTTGTAACTAAACCCCAAATCTTCTAGCTTCTTTGATGATATCTCAGAGACAACTTTGTCATAAAGCTTTTCAGTCTTCATGCAGATATTAGAACATGAATACAATTTGGAAAGAAGAACAGCCAAGTTAGACAATGTACAACTTTGGCTTCTGCATATGTATCTGCCTTCTGCTTTAGCATGCTCCATTAGGAACATGTGAGCCCTGCATATATCTTCAATGTGAACTAAAGCAATTGACCCCATTCTTGCATTTACAGCAGATAATAACCTGAAGTACTCAGTTTCACCTACATTTATGATCAATACAGTCAAGTGATAATAACTCCAAAATATTTCTTCTATGTAAATTTGATGTACAATCTGATATTTGCATTGTTTGTACTTCATGGTGCACATAGAAGCACAGAGGCACACATTCTCTGAAGAACTTGTCATAAAAGATACTTAATTTCACAAAATTGAATGAAAGTTATTGAAATAAATATTAATTTTAATACTTATAATTAGCATACTAAATGACGAGACATTTTTTCTCTAAGGTATAGTACTTTCCTAATAAAAATCACCTGTTAGAGGGGACAATAGAACTTTAACACTTGTTGGTACATTAGCAGTGAAGAATGGGCCTGCAACTGTGCTTGTGATTATTGACACAAGATCAATACCATTATCTTTTGCAAATTGAAATGCTGCATCTTCTGTGAGAAGCTTTGAAAGTGCATAAACCTGCCTCCACATAGAAAGCCCTTAAGAATGGGACCAATTTGGTGTAAATTTAAAGTGAACAACTATTGAAAACGTTTCTTATTACCCATCCACTTGCTTGTGTATTCAGCACATGGTCTGGTTGAATTTGGCAAGATTCATCCACCACAAGTTTCAAGTTTCCATTGCTATCTCTGGCAGTGATGGTACTAATGGAAGATGTGAAGACAACCCTTTTCACAGAATTGGATTTCAAACAAGACTTGAGAAGGTTTATGGTTCCTTTGATAGCAGGGCCAATTATGTTTTCTTGCACAAAAGACTCTGCCAGTTCAATACAAAATTTTTCTCAGTTACCATTTCAAAAGTTCAAAAGTGAAAAGTTCTTGTTCTATGTCAGGTCCATTAAAAGCACTAAACATTCATGGCATTACCATTGTTTTCTTTCTCACTACCATTGAATTCCATTGAGGCTGCAACATGGAACACACCAACACACCCTTTTACAGCCTCATCGAAGCTTCCTTCTTCATTCAAATCCGCTTGGAAGAATCTCAATTGGTCACCACCCTTCCACAGAGACAGAAGATGCAATAACTTTGCTTTTACATATACACAAGAAAGTGAAGAATTAATCATAATTAATACATAGAAAAAATTGTATTAGACAATATCAAATATATAATAAGAAATAATTCGATTTTGAGTTTCATTAGCCCATCAGATACTACAAAATTGTTGATCCTGGATGTCTGTTATTTTACTTTTTTGTGTTTTCCTCTAAAAGTAGATTTTTTTTTTTGCATTAAAAAACATAGATCTTTGATTAAAGGAATCATCTCTTTTTATGGTAGAAAAATGAAATATCTTATTAGTATAAATCACAATATGAATAAATATATCGAATAATGGGGTAAACCATTTCAATATTAGTATGAGATAATTATTTCCGTATGTAAATTATGTGACTCATTAGGTATGTAACTATTTATCTTATGCAGGGAGCCAAATCAAATTTCATGAATTAACTAATTTTAGATGTATTAAACTTCCTGAATTTTTACTCCTTTAAGACTGGTATTTACAAGATGGTGAGATTTTATGAACATTTTAGTTAACAATAGAATGAAACAGTGGTCGTGGAAAACTTAATAATGGGCTTCTAGACTAGAGTCCAACAATAAAGGGCTCAAAGTAGTTCAGCAAAGGGAAAATTCTTTCTGCACCTCCATAGATTTCTTTTGCACCGCCACAAACATAAAATTTTTCATTTATCCTTTTTGGATGATTTTATCCTTTTTGAATTATATAATTTGAAAGTATTTTTTTATTAAAATAAATTTTTGAAAAGAACTTCTGAATTGTACAAAATAATATTTTTTTTCTTTAAAAAAATTCTGAATTACACGATTTGAAAATTATTTTTGATTTTTAAATTACATAATTGAAAATTATTTTTTTATGTAAAGAAAAGGTTTTAAGATCATATAATTTAAAAGTCAATTTTTTCAATAAAAAAAATTTCCAAGTTTAACATTTTAGATTGTACAATATAAAAATCCTTTTGAATTGACTTTTTGAAATCTGGAAATAATTATCTCATTAATTATTGAAATAGTTTACCCATTATTCAACATTTTTTATTTCAATAATTAGTATGAAATTTCAACTTTTAAGAAATGACTTTTGAATTGATAATTCAAAGTTAAAAATTACTTTTAAATTGTACAGATCGTGTAACCTAAAAAATATTGAAATTACACTATCCAGAAGTTATTTTTAACTTTTGAATTAAAAATCCAAAAAAATAAAATTTTTATATTTAAGAAAGTGGAGAAGAAATATATGGAGGTGCAGGAAGAAATAGTCTCAGCAAAGAAACCAATAATGGGCTTCTAAGAGACCAATGTTCAATGGAACAAAATGAGTGACCAATAATGTGAAATGTAAAGAAAATAAATGTTTTACCTTCAAAATAATAACATTTTTTTAAATATTATGAAAAATAAAAAAATAAGGCAATGAAGTTATGCTAATTTATTATATTAATTATTTCATTTAAAATATTATTAAATTAGAGTATACTTATTCAAATGAAAATTTAATTATCTTCCCTTTATTTCCAAACAATTCTTACACAAACTTTTAGAAACAGATACACACTTAAATTTGAGTAGCTAATTGTTATTCTTTCTCCTATCTCTATATCTGACAATCTGAGAATTCAATTTAAAAAATAAAATTGTTGCATCCTAAATAATTTTCTGCAATTATCTTTGTGGGTCTTTATCCTCCCATAAGCACCTTATAAGATGGAAAATGAAAAATTCTGGAACTTTGACCATTTGAATATAGGAGAACTCACCTCATCTTCATCATTTTCTGTTTACATCACCTTTCAAATTCTAAAATGTTCGATTATTAGTTCTAATCATCATGGTCAGTTCTCATCCTTTTCTTCTTGGCTTCAGTTGATAAAATCTTTTACTATAATGCGTCAGTGACAGTAACTAGCATTAAATTTAACCCTTTACTATAAAAATGGAGAAAAATTGATCAAAAATAAAACTTGTGTTGAAAAATCGACTTCTGTCAAAATCGACCATATGTCATGAATCATGATTCTCTATCATGAACAATCCAATTCTTCTGCTGTATCAACTCTCACAATATCAATATCAAAGATTATGGAAAATACAAAAAGTAAGTTGTAATATTCCATGGAATATTGCCATCACATAACTTCTGTTTCAACCAATAATTTTCTCATAAGTTCTAGTTCTTTCTCTTGCACAGTTTAATTGGAACATCAGAAAAAAGAAGAAGATTATATTAGCCTATTAGAGAAGAATACTAACCAGGATCTCTAACAGTGGCATGAACTGTGCAACCCCTTTCAAGAAGAGCTTCCACTAACCATGAGCCAATATACCCTGTGGAACCTGTGACACAGTATGTGGCTCTAGGAACAACTTCTCCATTGTTTTTCACCATCTTCAGCACTTCCTCCATTCCCTTTTTTACTCTTCAAACCCTTGCAAACTAAACTAACCTGATGGAATCCTTTATATTGAGGTAAAGTGTTTGATCTTATATTGATTCCTAATCATTAGAATATTATATACTACGTAGTAGGCAAGCACCAAGCACACAAGTGGGCAAGTGCTATAAAATAAATAAGACAAAATCATGCTTTTTAGTATCATGTTTGAAAAAAACCCTTTTTCTATAACAAACTGAAGTTTTCTACTGTCTAAAATTATTTTTTGTGTATATTGATTTATAGAAACGGGTGATTTTTAATTTATATACTAATTATTTTTAGTTTATAACAAATTAGTTTATTTCTTGAGATGTTTTATCGAAAAATATTCCAGCATGTGTTTAAAATGAGAGAGCTGTTCATGTTAGTAGTTTAAAGAAAAAAAAAAGGGAAATATTAATTTTATCGCAAAAAACGGAAAAGATGGGTAAGTTTAACCTTTCCTTACATTATCAAACAACCTTTTTCACCATTAGATGCAAGTGGTGTTTTCCAAGTGTCAAATAGTCATGTGATGAGATATGTTTTTGGAGACCAAAATGAAGTGATATCAATATTTGTTTTTCTAATTATTATAACACTTTAATTTCTTCTTACTATTGTGAATATTTAGTCTTATTATTTAAAAGAAAATTAGTCTCTGTTAATATCGTCAATTAATTTCCAATTCTTTTCAATAAAGCGGTGCGTAATAACAATTTTTCTATTGTAAATCCTAAAAGTTTCATATAAGAATTTTGTAACTGCAATTCAACAATTTTTGTTTTTGCTTTCATAGACTAGTTTTATCCATCACATGTATAAATGTAATAGAAATTGCTAGGTTTCATAAAATAGGAAAAGAAAATTCAAGAACTCTCTAGCTGGATTTCTGAACCTTACAACTTTTCGGTAAAGGTTACTAGACTCATCCATGAAGATAGAGAAAAATAAATAAAATCTATTTATAAAATTCAATACGTTAAGGAATCAAATTTAAAAATTATAATGATATTATTATTACGGTAAAAAATTAATGAATAATGATATAACTAATTTTTTATTTTAAAATATGTTTTGGTATTGCGAGAAAGTTATTATTTTTATTTAAATTGTTCTAAAATTTTTGGATGTTTGTTAAGTTAAATTAATATTGTAGTTAGAATTAGTGGTAATATTATTATTTGTGTAAGTATTTTCAGTGGTAGTTGAAGTAAGTATATTGGTAGGTTTTTTTTTAATGCTAATTTTTTTTTTATATGTTAGAGATTATGAAAGATATTTTTATTATTAAGTTTCCTAGGATTGTCGGATATAAAAATATTTACTGGATATAGACTTTTTAGTTTGAGTGTAACTTTGTTATATTATGTTATTTTTTTTTTTATCTTTTGGTTATTTTTTGGTTTCTTATAAGGAGACGGAGAAAAATTCTTGTAAGAAAATGAAGTTTAAAATATTTCACGTCTTTTATAAAGAGAATTATTGTGTTGACAAACTTGTAAATAATATTGTGTGATGTCATCTATTATTAGTCTAGATTTTTTTTATAATAGATCTCAACTTCTCATGTTTCATTTTTATATATATTTTTTTAAAAGTGTATTTTATATTTTTTGCACATCAATTTGGTGTGGTTTTCATAATTTTATATCTTACTTTTTTTTATAATATAATTCATACGATGACACCAAGGTGGTAAATTTTAGAATATTAACCTTTTTGAGATGATAAATTTTATAAAATAGTAATAATGTAATCCTTGAAAAATATATAAAACTCATATGCATAATTTAATCAGAATATATTAGTAGAGTTTATAAGGCAAAATACGACAATAGTAGAAGAGAACTCAAATTTAGAATGATATTCTTCTTCTCGAATGTCAAATTTTGATGATGATGTGAGCATTAATAATATTGGTGTCAAGTCCTGCATATCTTCATGTTTGGTTGAAAAGAAACTGCGTGCCAAAACTGAATTTCTAAATCTAGTGACAGGATAGAGACTTATAATTAATACTTTAGTATATGTTAGGTTTATAAACATATATTACAACTTTCAAATTGGTTTTGAAAAAAGGTAGAAAATGAATTGTATGAATTGAAAAAGTCTAATATGCATTATCTAGGTGGATGCGCATTACTTTAGTAATGTTGATCCATTAATTCATTCATAGAGGAATAATATTATACTTTTTTCAGGGTTTATACCCATTTCTTAGACCTGGCAACAGAAATAGAAGATGTTCAAATTCGTATTGTTTGGTACCATTTTATGTAAACATTTATCTTAATAATGAAATTTGATGTATTATGTTAATGGTAATAATGAAATAATAAATGGTAATAATAATAATGATAATGGAGATAGAAACCAACATAACTAACTAATAACTAACTAATAATATATTAATATCGGTAATAATTACAACGATGAAAATAAAAATGGTAGAATTAACAATGTGTTAGTTGGTTGGATGGGTGTTTTATTAAAATTGTTATTACTGACAGAACCATTATAAAATCAATCTATTAATAGAATCATATAAATTCGGGTTCTTATTGTTGTAATATATACATTCAGAAAATAATTTTTTTTCAATTTCAAGAACTTTTTTTTTTTTTTATTCTTTTGTTATTCTCATGACCATACTTTAATATTATTATCTTTCACCAATATTATCATCTTCATGTTTGCTTCTTGATAACGGTCTTCTTCTATAGTAAATCATTCATCTTCTCTACTGAAATTTTTCTCACTGTTGATGGAGAACAACGGTTGTGCTTGAAGACTTGTGGAACCCTGGTAAATGGTAAAGTGATTAAATGATGCAAGAAAGGGTACGCGTGATAAACAGAAAACGTCTATAAAAAGAGCTATGTGCCAAACATCAGTGCTTTATTTAAACGTTCACATTTTGGACCTCACAGTGATGGGCCTCACATTTCTTTATGGTATCAAAGCCGACTAAGGTCTACTTTGCTTCTGTGGCTATTTTTCTTAATTTTCTTTAAGTTTGGTTCTTTGATTTTCTTGGTTTCAAAAAAAGCATAGGTCCTATACAATTAGGAATTGATATGAATCAAAATTCAAGTAGTCCCTATTATTTGTTTCCTGGAAAAAGTTCAGGATTAGTTCTAGTTTCATTCTCTCTTAATGAAAACAATAATCACACATGGAGGAGAAACATGAGACTTGCATTGTTATTCAAAAATAAACTAAAATTTGTTGATAGTAGTATAATAAAACTCATTAATGGTAGTCCTTTGTTTGATGTATGGGAAAGATGTAATGCTATGGTGCTTTCTTGGATAACAAAAACTTTATATTTCTAAATTGCTAAAAGTATTATTTATATTGATGATGCCAAGATTATGTGGAAATATTTAAAAGAGAAGTTTTCTAAGGATGATTATTTTAAGAATTTCAGATTTATTGCAATAAATACATTCTATAAGGCAAGGTGAAAGAAATGTCACTCAATTCTTTATAGACCTAAAAATCCTATGGGAAGAATTGAAGTCTTTAAGGCCTATAACAAGCTGCATTTGTGAAGTACCGTGCAGGTGTACTCTTTCAAAAATTTATCTACAACACAAAAAATAAAAGTATGTGATATGTTTTTTAAAGGGTGTTACTGAGTTTTACATCACAATAAAAACTCAGATTCTCATGATGGAACCTTTCCCAATATAAACAAAGTTTTCTCTCTTGTCATTCAACAAGAGAGACAACTTACATATACTAATATTCCTACAAAAAACTAAGATTTTTGTTTAATTTTGTTGATAAGAAACCACATACACGGAGACAACAAGATCAAAGTTATTTGAAGCAATACAGAATCAAGGAAGAGGTAGAGGAAAGTTCAACAATCAAGAAAAAAAGTGTTCCTATTGTCACAAAATAAATCATACAATTGATGACTGTTATTCTAAGCATGGATATCCTCTATGGTACAAACAGAGGATTTAACAGTTTTCAACAAACATTGACAAGAATTGCAATCAGATCATAAAAGAAGAAAATACACAGAATTTTGGAAACAAAGAAAAGGATATCGAAAAGCATCCCTTCCCTAAAGATCAAATACAGAAGCTATTACAGTTACTTGACAAATCTTCAAGTCACAACATCAATCAAATACAAGGGTATAATTGTGAGAGCTTTACATCAAAAACAAAAATAAAAGGTACAAATTCATGGAATCTTGACACTGGTGCTACTGACCATGTCACCTACAGTAAAAGGCACTTTTTTACCTTTTATAAAATTAAACTAGTTAATATTAGGCTTCCAAATGGCTCATCTATCACAACTTATTATACTAGAATAATTCAATTTTCAAATGAAATTGTTATTTTTAATGTACTGTATATTCCTTAATTTTCATTTAATATGATATAAGTGTTTAACCATGACTTATAAGTGTTTAACTGTGTTCAACTTCCTGACCACCCGCCACATCACAGTATAACCAGCAATTATGTAGTTACCTCATCTCCATACTTCAACCCCTTACATGTTTTGCACTATGTCATTCAATACAAGTGTGCCTTGCTTCACCAAGGACCACTTACAAATGACATCGATCAAGGGATATGTGTACTGCGTCATGACATCCCTTGCACATAGTAAGTGTTTAACCTTCATCATGTAAGTGTTTAACTAAGTTTAATTGTCTCACCACATACCAAATCCACCATTTATGTGCCCCTGACCTACATAGTTGACTCCCTTACATGATTATATATAAGTTTTTAATTGTATTCAAAGTGTTTAACCATGACTATATAAGTGTTTAACTTGTTCAACTTTCTGACCACACACCAAATCCACCATTTATGTTGCCCTTGACCTCCATAGTTGAATCTCTTACATGACTATATAAATGTTTAACTATGTTCAAAGTGTTTAACCATGACTGTATAAGTGTTTAACTATGTTCAACTTCCTGACCACCCATCCCCCCACAACACAACACAACCAACAATTATGTGGTCACCTGACCAACGCCTTACATGTTTTATACTATGCCATTCAATACAAGTGTATCTTGCTTCACCAAGGACCACCTACAAATGACACCACCAACACTACACATTAAAAGTGTTTATGCTAGTATATGTATATGTATATGTATATGTATATGTATATGTATATATATATATATATATATATATATCATTTTTATTAATAAAATATAATTAATGAAAATATAAATA
>Ga0099824_1003675_pt1 | contig 22395 bp, 8 predicted proteins | sample SiratrowhiteBW_FD_76837 | JGI IMG/M metagenome (GOLD analysis project Ga0099824, IMG submission 76837) | Root nodule microbial communities of legume samples collected from California, USA - Siratro white BW | ecosystem: Host-associated > Plants > Roots > Nodule | place: USA: California... | reverse complement strand
TAAAAAAAAAAAAAAAAAAAAAAAATATATATATATATATATATATATATATATATATATATATATATATATATATATATATATATATAAACTTCCATTAGAATAACATCTTTATTTTCCTATTATAGTATTAGTTATTATATACAATCACTTATTCTCTCAATTAACAATTTAGTTTTAAAATTATCTTAATTATTTAGTAAAACAAATATCATATATACTACTTCCAACTTTAATATCAATTTTATCTAAATTAAATACATTTGGATTTACTTTATTTTAAACTAGATTCAAAAGGTTCAAATTAACTAGATTAATTTAGTCTATTAAATGGATATAAATTTTAAATCAGTCTATGTTATTGGATTAGGATTGAATTTACATTAAATATATTTCTAAAGTCCAACGTATGGTCTCCATTAATGAAGCATGACTATTTTATCTCTGTTCCAACTTTGTGCGGAAAAAATATATGTTAAAAAACCATTATCTGAGAAGACACTTGGTATAAACTTTCATGCGTTTCATGTTCAAAGAAGCCTTTCTCTAATCGCACAAACTAAAAGTTGAACAATAAGGTTATAAAATGTGTAAGGAACTTTAAATTATACACCATTATTATATTTATTAACACAATACGTTAAACAACACATCATTAAATGCTTTGCATTGTTTTCATGTGACATAGCCTTCACCCTGGATCTCTAATGCTGAACTAAACACACCATAATGTACAGTACAGACTACGTTAAGACAACGAAGACTAATAGAGGAACAATTCCCACAAGCTAACGCACCCAAACAGAGTTCTTTGACCCAAAAAGACATCCAAAACTACCCCCATTCGAATGTAATAACCATACCCATTAATTTTGAACTTTGGAAATGACACTTTGTCATTAAAGCCCAGCCCAGTATTAATCACCAACACGGATAGGAAGCACTCTGAAATATTACACATTTTCACATCCCAGAGCCATATATTATTCCAAGGCCCTTTCTATTAATCAATTAATGCATCCATTTCAGACATGCAAATATAACAAGTTTAACTACTAATAATAAAGTACATCTAAAACTCAAAACATTATAGTAGCACCAGAAGGAACAAGGTAAAAGTCCTAAAACAAGATAAAATACCACGATCACTGCCTTGATCTTGACTCTGCCCGTCTAGCTTCATCTGGAGTAGAAGGGAACAGCTCCACATACCTTGATCCTATGGTCATTTTATCCTTGGACATTGCCCTCTTAGCCTCCTCAGCAGAAACAAACTCCACGTATGCTTCTCCAGTAGCTTTCCCATCAGGGCGACACGCAATGTGTACCCTGTCTTCTATCAGGTTGAAATCTTTAAAGAACTCAACAATTTGAGATTTTGTCACTTGGAAGGGAAGGCCACGCATCTTCAATATCTCAGTGTACTCCATTTGATCTTTATCACTGAACCTCTTTGACCGAGAGGGTGGAGGACTACTGCCATGGTAATCGTTATCATATATTCCTTCGTAATTGATCTCAGCAGCAACAGCATTATAATAATCCTGCTTCTTACACCTGAACACTTCCACATATCGGCGACCCATGTTCTGGCGATCTCTCTGTAAAGCAAACTCAACCTGCATTGCTCCTGCAAAGACCACGAAGGCCTCTCCTGAGAACCGTCCACTCTTGTTCACCAGCAACACATCGACAATGGTCAGTCCAGCAAAAAACTTCAAGATGTCAATGTCAGTACAGTTGAATGGAAGCCCCCTGAGACGAACCACAGGAAAGGGAGGGGGCTGAAAGCCACCAGCATATCCATAAGGTAAGCTGCCTGTCCCGCTGCTCACTGCGAAGTATGGATTTGATTCCATCATTCTTTGTCTCTTTGAGCCAACCTCGTACCCGTCCGAAACCCCCCCGCTTCCCAACATTGCCCTTCAAATTTCCATACCCAAAAAAACACAATCCCCCACTCAACATGTTAATAAAGCCAAACCCAACCCTCTTTTCCCTGACACTTAATTTTAATTCCTATTTCTCATAATATTCATTACAACCCACAGCCAAACATCATACAAAGACAAAAAATAAAAATAGATCAACCAGACCACCTATAGAAACAGAGAAAACCACACAACGATCACAACAATATATTTTTATCCAACACATCCATTATGCAGCAGGACATATATAAAAAAACATCAAAGATAGAAAACTCATACAAATTACAATCAGAGGATGTTCAAAGCAATATACCAAATGCTACACTAACACGGCTTAAAAGGCTAATATAAACACAAACTAAGCACAATGTGACTGATTGCAAAATACATTATTGACCCTAGGCAACAGGTTGAAAGAGAATTGTACATGCACACAGACACTCTATATTATATCAGCCATATTACAGAATATATTAAATTATTCCAAATTAAAATACACATAGAATTAAGAGAGAAATCAGAAAGCATTTTTGTGGCCTGGGACATGATAGATATGCTGGTTGGCGGCCCCCCCAACAAAGCCCACACATAAGAAGCAAATATAGTTTCATGCAACAAACAACCTCAATCACCCTATAATCAAAGCACATATCTATGTAAACAATAAAAAATCAAACCAGATTAAATGCAAACACGATTCCTAATCATAAGCACCACCTCGCAGAAATGAAACCCCAGAAATGAGCAAAAGGGAAAAAAAAGATAACGGAGGAAAAAAGCAGAGAGAATAAGAAAGATGAAGTTAGGTTGACATACCCTCGGGGACCGTACATGTTTCCGAGATCGCCGAAAGATCGAGCGAAAGGCGCTTCCGTAGACGGAGGAAGACGATATGGATCCAGCGCTGCAATCACACGAAAGAAAATTCCCAAATCGAACTGCAAACCCTAACTAGGGTTACACGCACTTTCTACTTCTTCGTCCAATACACACTGCGCACCCCTTTCAAGGCTTCGCGTTTAATGTTTTTTCTCTTTATCTAATTTATTCATGTTTTGTTTTTTAATCCTCTGCTACTTATATAGTGCTGAATTGGACTTCAATCACCAATTTCTTCTCCTACGTGGATCCTCACTGACCGTCCGATGAAAAGGGTATCATTTATATAATTATTTTCAGAATAAATGATATTTTGATTAACCAGCAATAGTTAAATTTCCAAAAGAATAAACTACCTTATTAATGAAATCACTATTTTCTGATTTAATTATCTTATTAATGAAATCATTATCTTACCGTTTAATTGTAATTTCTAAGATTGGGTTTCAAATATAATTTGTTATTAAGTTATAAATAAAATGTAATGATCTTTTCTTTATACATTTAAAAATAAATCAGGATTTTTTTATGTATAAAAAAGATTATTTTTGGTTCTTTCATAGACTAAATTATTATCTGCTTATATTAGGATCAAAATGTTCATTTTCTTAAATACTTTTTTTTCATTAATTAGAGACCACTTATATGAACCTCGCAGATAAAAAAAATTAAATTGATAACAAAGTCACTTTTTAATATTTTAAATTTTCAAAATGATATAAAGTTGAGGATGTTAAATCCTATGCTATATATGCAAACCATGAGAGATAGAAAAGAACACATTTTTTGCTATTTCAACGAAAGTAGATCAAAGGAAAGAAAAGACGCGGAGAAGCACAAAATTTTCAGAGCCATAACTAGCCATTTCTGTGAAAAGTAGTAAATAATTTATTATACTGTATAAAAATTTGTCTGAAAAGTAAATTAATAAATAAATATATATAATTAATTATTCGCACAAAATAGGAGATAATTTTATATATTCTTTCACTTATACTTAATTATGGATATTTTTATATAATAATAATAATTAGTTTTTAAAAACAAAATTATTTATAATAAATAAAATATTAAATTTTTCATGCATTTTTAGTATATGTAATACAAATAATTTAATTTTTACTCTCGTTATTTTTTTTTACTTTCTCTTTCTTACTGTTCATTTGGAGTGAGCATAAAACCACGACTTCTTTTGCAACAATTTTCTTCTTTTGTATTTTTGTATGTATATCTTTTTATTAAAATATTATTATCAGAAACTAATCTTTGAAACAAACTTTTTTAAAAGAAGCCCCGAGTTTTATAATAATAAAAATTAATTACATTACAGAAAATAAATTTTGTAAGATATAAGAAATTACATCACGGAACACAGGTTCTATAATGATTAAAAAAAATGAGGGATTACTTAGTATGTATGCAGTGGTGATCAATCAAAACTTGTAACATGTTTAAGAAATTGAAAGACATTTATACTTAATATTTCAACTATACTTAAATGTGTTCTTTTATTTTTTTTTATAAAATTAACCAATTTTAATTTTAGATTTTATAAGAAAATCACTTTTATGAAATCTGAAATCACATTATTAAATTCTTATAGAGTATTTAAAACTTATAGATGTTTTTCTTCTGGGGAAAACTCATTGTCTTCAAGTTCAAAGGGAAAACCAAAAGTATAAGTGACATTGTTTTGATTTCAGTAAATGGCTACAAAAATGACAAGATAGTGCTTAAGAACTGCTTGATGAACTTTTTTACTAAGGAAATTCTTTGTCAAACAGAGCTCTAGGTCTTTAGGATTCTCAATTTCTGGTGGAGAAAATAGTTTGAACACTTTGTTAAGAAATAATGAGCCAAGCTAGCTGTCAATGAATGGGTGCGTATGTGTTGAAGGAAAAATTAATATTGTTGAAGAGCAATTAAAGTGTGGAATATGGAAGAGTTTGAAAATGTAGAACAAATTTATAGGAACGTGTAAGGATAATTGAACAAGTTGGACAAAAAGACTTCTGTTTGTCACTCATTTATTTGTTTTTGATTTTTGAATCCTTAAGTGTGGGGAGAGAAAAAATTAGAGTATATATACTTGTTATTGAAAGAAATGGAGCTATGTTGTTGACAAATTGGAAGTGTATCTTGTAACTTATATGTGATTATGGTACAATGGTGTATGTTAACATTTTTCACTTAATCTATTTATTCAATTATCAATTAAAACAAGAAATAAAATATATCAAATATATGAATAATAATGATAAGTCGTTTAATAATAAGTATTATCTTTCCTATATCACAATATATTAAGTGTTTTATCATTAGCTATAATGAATAAACATAGTTTACTATAGATCACAACTTAAAATAAGTTTTTTTTTAAATAATCAAATATGTTCACAAAATAAATGATAAAACATCAAATGGAATAAGAGTTTTAGGAAGTACTTATAATTATTGTCATACCATAGAATCAATTCCCATTGGTGTTACATGATCGTTATAATTTGTGTTACATGCATAATGTTTCATTAAAGGATCTACAATTCAAAGCTAACATGCTCAATAACCACTATATTTTTCTTAAAATATTCTCTTATGACTAGATATTTAATGTTAATGTCTTTACTTCAACTTTGGTCATTCTTAGTCATAAATATTACAAAGAGAGTGATAAATTATAACTTGACTCCATAACTCTAAGACCATATATAAAACTATTTAACCATACATCATGGGAGAGTAGTCTCAAAGTAAGATACAAACTCAACCTATGTAGTGATAGTAGCAATCAAGGTCTGGTTTTGTCCTGCTTAAAGATACAAAATCACATGCTAGCATAAAAACAAAGTCATATATTAATTTCCTTATATTTATGCAACCAATAAAGTCAGAATCAGAGTAGTCTATCACCTTCAAACTATCAATATGTCTACATATCGCATAAAATTCTTGATTCCTTAAAGATATTTCATTAGCTTCTTTGCAGCTTTCCGATGTTCAACACCCAGATTAATATGCTATCTTCCTAAAATTCTACCTGTAACACTCGATGTTAAGTCTGATATAAACTTGAGCATGCATAAAACTTCCAAGAGATGAAGCATAAGGAATATTTTTCATGTGCTCGCACTCATTTGTTGGGCACTAACTGAATCCAAGTTTATTACTCTTAACAATAGGAGTCACATTCGGTGAACAATATTTTATACTAAACCTCTTTAAAACATTGTTGATATAAGTCTCTTGAGATAAACCCAAAATATTTTGAGATATTTCTTTGTGGATCTTAGTGCATATAACATAAGAGATCTTTTCTATATCCTTCATATCAAAGTTCTCTCAGAGGAACTGTTTCACCTCATATAACATACATTTATCATTCGTCGCAAGTAAAATATCATCCACATATAAATACTATTGTCAGAGAGACTTGTTTTAATCCATATATGGATTTATTAAGTTTGCAATGTTCACCATTGGTAGAAAAAAAAATCTTTTAAGTAGGTTCATGTAAACCTCTTCTTATAAATTACCATTAAAAAATATTATTTTCAATTTCATTTAATGTGATTCAAAATCAAAATAAGTTACTACTATCACTATTACTCAAACATAATATTTCTAAGACAAGAGAGAAAATGTTTCCTTGAAATCCATTCCTTCTCTTTGAGTGAACTCTTTAGTAACAAATCTTAATTTATGTCTCTTAATGTTACCTTAGTTTAAAGACTCATTTTCGTTCAATGAATACATTAGGCAACTCAATAAGATTTTAAACTTGATTAGATGCCATAAATTCCATCTCATCTTTTATAACATTATACCACAAATTTGATTCCTTAAAACTTATGGCTTGTGAAAACCTTTAAGGATAATTTTCAAACTCCAATGTTATAATATGATTATTGTAAATTGAGTTCATAATTACTAGAAATTGTCAATCTTTTTATTCTAATAGATTTTATTAGTATTATCTCATTACCTTAACGAGGAACTTACTGTTCAACAGGTTGCTTAACATGTTGTCAAACACTTGTTGCTCCTTATCAAACAATTGATCTATTTCATCACTTTTAACAACTTATAAAACTTAAACCAATTGTTGTTTACTAAGAGACATAGATGAGTAATATTCGGACATTTGATTGAGAAGGTTAAACTTCACAGTAAACTTAATGAAGTCATTTTCAAAAAAAAAAAATTCTTGATTTCACAATGCTAAGTGTTATGAGATGGATAATATAATTTACTTTTTGAAAATTTTATCATATCTGATAAAATACCCACTAACAATATTAGGGTCTAGTTTTCTCTTATGGATTATAAATTATTTGTTCAAACACACATGTCTCAAAACACATATATATTATTAATCTACATTAATTTAGATGGATAAATCTTTAGTTTGAAATTAAAAACTTAAAAAGCAATTAATTACGATATTTAATAAATTAATATACTATATCTTTAGTTATTTAAATTTGATCATTTCGAATCTAAAGTTGTCAACCCTATTCTTGAAACATCAGATACAACTATTAATGTGTGAAAAAATGGTCTTGTTATTTGCTACCATTTACATTTATCTTTTACAAGGACGTTGTCTTAAAATTTTAATCATTTAATTATTTTTTATTTTAATACCAATTGCCATTGTAATTTATCATTTGGTATATGCATATCATTATTTACTATAAAATGTTAACATTTATAAATATTTTAGAGTTTAAAAATGCTTTATTCCATCAAAATCACATATTTTTGGAAATCAATGCCTCTTCAATTTTATTTTTGCTTTCATTTAACTTAAAATATTGCACTTTTAGTTTCTCTAATGTTTATAGGTATACAAGTTCATAGTTCTAAATTTGTTAACAAATAAAAACGAAGAAAATTAAAAAAAAAAAAAGTCAATTCTAAAACTGATTTATCTTTAAATATCATAAACATATTTACGCCCATTTTAACATATAACATATTAAATAATACATATTCTTTAGCATACACTGATTTTAATTTAGAAAGTGAAAATAATGAAGTTTAATGCTTGTTTCTAAATTTTGAGTTCAGAGAACATTGTTAGATGAGAGTTCGGATTCACGGAAGCATATTTTTGAAGAGGGTTTTATGAATAAAATATAATAAAAATACTTAAATCATTAAATAAATAGAAAAAATTGGAAATACAATATATCTTTTGTAATTAAAATTGCTATGGTATTATTTTGACCACTCGTGTATCATCTGCATATATTTTTTAAACCAGTTTAGTCCACTCCATATTATTTTTGATATTGTATTAATACAAATAGAAGAGAAAATACTCAGAATATCCGTCATATTCTCTTCAGCTGCAAAATATTTTGAGAGCATAATTATCTTCAACGTGTTTTGGAATTCGTGATTCAAGTAAATAATACGTGGACTTATTATTGAATGACAATTGCTTCTTCTACACGATACAAACTATATTTAATAAATTTTTAAAATATCAAAACTATCTTTATTATTTTTATTTTAAAATTTATTTATTATATAATTTTTTTTTCTCTCACACTGAATTGAGTTAAACGTTTTTTAATAAGTATAATAAAAAAAGTATTAATAAAATAAAAGTTATAAATATCTTATTTTAACAAATTAAAATTATAAATACTTTAATAATAAAATATTTCATTTTAATAAATTCTTAAAAAATTAAATAATTGTTAATATTTAATTGATTAAAAAAACAAAAAATTATATTATATAATAAATAATTGTCCATATTTATCATATAATAAAAATATTTCTAAATATGTAAATGAAAAAAAAACAAAAATTGTTTAATATATAAATTTTAAAATAAAAATATTATTGTTATATTAAAAAATATTTAGTGCAGGAAGCAAGCAATTTAATCCTACAGGAAACAACTATCATTACAAATTACACCAAACTTTTATCTTGTGGTTGTAATGGAAGCAGATCACAAACAGCTCTAATCTAAACTGCAAATAGCAGATGTTCAAATTCACAAACCCATTAATTCAACACCAAATACTATGAATAAATATGATTAATCCAGAAGAATTTAAAGACAAAATTCCTTTAATAAGACCAAACTAGGGGTGTGGTGGGGGCTTCAACTCTATCATATTACAGGCATATGAAAATTTTGCTTGTATATGCAGAATGGAGCTTACACGTCGCCTGTACTAAAATAAAATGGTTATCAACCGGAGAAGGAGCGAAGGAACAAATTTGAAGTTGTACAAATCTGGTAAAGTCTTGTTCATTCCATTTTAAATGCAGGAGACCAAGCAGTCCAAGCAGCTAGCAATGTAATGTCATTCTAGATGAAGAACAACAAGATCTATTTGCCATAGGTGAGTCTACAAATAAATCTGCTAACCCTGGTAGACACTATCAGCCAAGGTATTATCCCAACCTGAAATAGTATAAAACAGTCGGAACGCCATTCATAAACTATTAGAAGCTTCACATGTCTTCTTTTATTTATACTACATCATTTAATGGGTAGAAAAACAGTGGATTGCACTGTATATTTTATGATGCATAGAAGTATGAAAAAGTACCAGCTTCCACGTAAAGATGAAAAGTAAAACTGAGAGGTGGAGGAGCTAAACTTAATGTAGTTTGATTGCAAGTTAAACTCAATTCCAGTGCTTTGGATAAGCACATTCCATCCACAAGTTATTTAAATACTCAAGTGAAACATCAATTCATGATTACATCTCAAAATCGGGAGATTGTGATTTCTTGAAGAGTTTAACACATTTTCTAACATAATCCTTCTAACATACTCTACTGGTTAAAAGTAAAATCACGAGTTGGAATACGTTAAGGGTATGTTTGGATAACCGTTTGGGTTCTTCCTCCAACATACTTTTAGACCACTAAACTCAATTTTCCATCAAGATTGTTGCCTCTAAAAGTCACATTTTCATCATCAGTTCACCCAAAACAAAGTTTAAATAACAAGCAAGAAATTGGTTGCTTTTGAAAATTATTTTCCATAGTAAAAGTACTTGATTAATATTATATAATAAATTTCATTTTATCGACATACTTTAAACAAAAAAAATATTAAAACATAAATTTCACTGCAGTAAACTCATTTTTAGCATACTTTTGATTCAAATTTATGTTTGCAAACTTTGATCCAAAATTCCAAATATGAATTTCAGCTAAGAATGAAGAGTGTATGAGATCCTGAGACACTAGCATCTTTTTCTAATAAAAAACTCCCATCTTTCAACTCTGACCAATGAAGTTTGTTAAATGGCAGATATTTGAATTAATCCTAACATGACATAATTCAGGAGACTGTAAAAAACTACTAAATACATCCTCATTCATCCAAATTTAAAAACCAAGAGCAACGAACAATACATTCAATGATTGAAATATATTAGAAATATGAGAAGTACCTTATAATATTTTAGAGTACCTTAGACTTTCTCTTAAAATGTATTCTTTTATATTATATGATCAATTTTCTTATATAGGAATATCTTAGAATTACATTCATTAGAATCTTATTTATACCATATCAAAGCATTATATAAACAAAAATTATTATGACTATTCGTATTTATTATCATCAACATGTATAAAATTATCAAGTTGTGTGATATATAGTTTTGAGCATCTCTAGAAAGAACTACAATCAATCATCCCTTTCGTTGTCTATTATTTTCATCACAACGGTCACCGCTTCTTCCTGCCATGTCATTTCACAACAATTCCCGCTAGTTTCCTTATTCCATTTTCCACTCTAGTCCACCCCCCGCTGCACACTTTTCCGACAACAGTTGTTCGTCGCTGGTGATATTTTAGTAGTCATTGTTCACTTACAATGATTTTTTGATAATTATTCAGTTACTTGTTAGTAGTGACTTCATTCCCACCAATGATCTCTATTCTTTTCTCGTGTATGAATCATATTAGCGGTGACTTCTTTCCCATCGAAGATCATTCTTTCGGGGATTTTTTCCCACATATAAATCATGGCGACTTCTTTCAAATTGACGTTCATTCCCCCAGTAACTTGTTTCTTTCCAAAAATATTATCCGTGTAAAACTTCCTAATACGGTTTTGCTCAGCACAAACCTTGCTTTCCATGTCATGAAAATTCTCTCAAGTTAATGGTCATTCTAGCTATGCTATCTATGTAATAATTGTTGTGAAAACAGGGTATAGGGTATTGTAAAATCTGATAAAAGGGGAAAACAATTCAAACCCTAATAGCCACCAAATCCACAGCAATCTTTTTGGCAAATTCCAGAAGCTTTGAAACGTGGGTTGTTGGTTTTTTTTGAACATTGAAGCTGTTTTTCCTCCTATCAAGACGCAACTTTCGAACATTGAAGGTCGTTTCCTCCGTAGATCATGCAACCCGTTCCTTCCACTTCTACTTCACTCTTCAAACCGCTCACTAACACATGGTTCCCATCCTCTATAAATAGAAGCTCTCCCCTACTCGGAAAATCACATCTTCTTCACATCCCCACTTCTCTCTTTTCTTTTCCGCACTATTCTTTTCTAATATCCCGGGTTATTTTGCTCATAAAAGAGCTTACTTGCTAATTCTAAGATCTTCGGTATTATCCAAGAAGTTCCTTTTGTATCCTGGGGGACTTGCACAATTTATCGCAGATAAGTCCTTAAGGACAGTGATCTTTCACGCCTCCGGAATTTTATTTTATTGTGTTTTCATCCGTCTTTTACAACAATAATTCTATCCAACTTGTTTTTCCAACTGTTTTTTTGGTGAAGGTCATTTTCTATGTTTCTTTTTATTTATTTGTTGAGAAATGAATAATTTCTTGTCATAAGCTGAAAGTTTACTAAAGCTTTAGCTTAAGGAGAGTCTAAGAAATATGAGAAATATCTAATGATATCATAAAATAGTTTATAGTATCTCAGCATTTATTCTTCTTTTACATTTTATGATTTATTTCCTTATTTAATTAGATTTTTTATAATTATAAGAAAACTTCATTAGAAACAGATTTATATGCAAATCACGTCATGTATATGAGCATGAAATTTCCTATAACTATCTGTATATTTATATAAATTATCTTCATTGTGTAGTCTAGACACAATTTTCAGCAATTCTTGCATCGAATTTTCTTTCATAAAAACCTAAATAGGATTTGCTCTGGATATCTCTTTTTTATTCAAAGTTTCAAATATAAGGAAAGATACTAGAAATTGCTTACCATAATATTGTTATTTTGAATCCCTCCAGTCCTCCAAGTCAATAATCTACCTGCAAAAATATGTGAAATAATTTTCAGATCATAACCATTAAAAAAAGGCAATAAGAAATGCCTTTGTCTCCTATGCCCACATTTGGACCAAAATAAGTGTTTTTTTCGTGCAACAAATGACTTTGACTTTAAACACATTTAATTTTAAAAAAATTACATTCTTTAAAATTAAAATTTATATTAAAATGGCATAAATAAAAACAAGGGAATTTCAAGGATTTTAAAAGTGTTTTTCTCATGGTATTCAATTCAGACTTTAAATTATTGAAAAAAGTCATGGCATTCAATTAGAATTAATAAGGGTTTTTTAAGGATGACAACGAAATTCAATAGTATTCAATTAAGATTTTTTACAACTTAGAAAAAGTTTATTCAAAAAGTATATATAAACTTCGATGGATTGTTTCTTAGGGATTTTATTAGGATGCATAAATATCACACCAATCAAACATTCCGACTCAAACCTTCGAGATTTTTCAAACTCTTGCTTTTTCTACCAGTTGCTAGATTTTTATTTCTTCCGTTACACATGTATTCTCTCTTTGCGGAAGACAATATAGATGTTTGCGTGCAGAACTTGATAAGTTTTTTAACAAAAGAGTTACAATTTAACCAATAGACATCGTCATCTATAGTATTTTCAGAAACAAAAATCACAGTTTGGAACATATTGTTCAAATCCAAGAACATGGATGCAAAAAGGACCATAATCTGGAACGCATTGTTCAGATCCAAGAACATAGATGAAAAAAATGCCAATGCATAGTGGGACATAAAGTTAGAACCTATTAACTAATGAAAGATTGAAAATTTCTACTGAGTTACTTTTTCTTATCCAAAACTTGTTATTTTATTGTTACTTTTTTCACTGAATGTAGTTTTGATTGCTTTCTAAGTATGGATAAAATTCTTCCAAATTTTATAAATTCATCAAATCTACGTTACAATATAAATTGGTTAAAATCCAAAAAGACTTCTAAACAATCTTAAAGTCATAAGATTCCTACACTGTCTTGTAAAATCCACAAGATTTTTTTAAAATAGTCTTTTAAAATTTCAACCCAATACACCCCTAAATACATACATGTATTCTACTTAATAATTACTCAGATAAATGTTTACAATATGCGTAACTTATCTTCATATTCATATTTCCAAAATTATAAAATAATAGGGGGTCCAAAATTAGATATGACAACCAAATACAGTAAGGTTCCTGAATTATAAGCATATTTTTAACGAACTTCTTCATAAACATTTTTTGAAATAAAAATAAGAAGAAAACTTGAAATTAACTTCTCCATAAACTAAAAATTAGCTTCTACACAAGCTAATTTGTAGAAACTCTTATACAATTCGTCTAAATTTTTTTTTTTAACTTGTGTATAAGCTAATTTTAATTTATAAAAAAAAACTAATTTCATTTTTTTGTTCTTCTTATTGTTCTCCCCTACAAATGTCAAGAAGTTCTTCTAATCCAAACAAAACCTAATACTTCAATTGTATCAATTACTATACATATAAATGTCACATCTTAGCACTATGAAGCGTTTTGTAGTCAATGGACGAGTTTGCAACTAAACTTGACTTATTGGAAAAACCTCAAAAAAAAAATTCAACAAAGAATTCTATAAATATATTATAACTACAATTCATTTTGTGCCTATATATATAATCAGAGGTAAACCTAACATATTCATAATCATAGCCAATAAATATATCTATAACTATAGCCATTACCTAATATGAAAGGTAACTAAATAACACAAGTAAATATTCTCAATCAGCAAGTCCGCAGATATCAGAATCCAAAAAAGACACATTTTCTTATTTTAAGCATTCCAACAGTTTAATACAAACGAGTGAGTTTGTGGCATAACTACTAAAATTTTAAGTATTAATCATAATTGCATTACCAAATGGTTGCACAAGTTGTTGAGATATGCTAGCTACAGGAACACTCCAAAACCACATGAGGAAAATTAGATATGTTAAAACCTGCATCACACAACCATGTTGTATCTTATCAGCCTCTGCAAAGAAAATAAGTAAACTGAAAACAATTTCTAGATCAGGAAATACCTTTGAGATAAGCAGAAATTTTGAATACAAAGCAGTATCCTTGTCGTGCAAATTTTGAACTGCATGTTATTTTAAAGTATAACTTTTCCAGTAATGCTACTTTCACCATGATCTCAGCACAAATAGCATATAAATTCTTATGTGGCTACATCTAGTTCCACCTACTTAAGGATCCAACCTAAAAAAATAGCTAACTCGGTAGCAGTCTCATCTAATCTGTTCAGAAATGGATTAAGTAGCACTCGCAATATTTTAATAAACAATCACCAGCGTTGTAATTGTATAGATGAGATTTATATTCATAAAAAAATTTATAAACAATTTTGTTACCTAATTTCTATATTCATAAAAAGTAGGTAACAAAATTATTTATCTACAAGTGGTTGCCTCATCCTATGCATTCCATAATCCTCTAGTGAGGGTAAAACTTTAACCAATATATCATTTGATGCCAAGCACCATAATTTTGCAAATTGCATGCATAATGCCTAATATTTTGAATTTAATATAGAAAATTAAATCCTAAATCAACATTTAGAAAGCTGACACAAGTGTAAACTTAACAATCATAAAATATGGAAACTTAATTGTCCTAAAAGGCATGTGTTGTATTTAAAACGTTGTCTTAAAGTCTTTTACCAGAGGAGGAGGGTCTGGAGAGGGAGTAATCTTCCTATGTTTTGACTAAGCAAAGGAGGGTCATCTGGTCATTTGGTCATTTTTTCTTTCCAGCAACCACCATGTCCTCTTACCATTTTTTGGTATTTAGGCACACTAGTTAAATAGAAAATTACAGCTGGAACCGTCCCATATTTGTAACAAATCTTACAGATAATAACTTGTCCAAAGAACTTCAAAATGAACTCCTCTGCCCACTTCTTCCTCATTTTCTATACGAATTTTATATAACTGTTCCAGAAAAAACTAAATAGCTGTCTATCATCAGACCTTAAAGAAAATAACTGCTCCTAAACTACAAAACTGAACCCACTTAAACAATATACACAATTAACATTATGTAAACACTCTTATTTTCTCTGAATAACTGTCATATCTGCTCCTAATCCCATCAATTGATGATTATGGTAATATGATTAGTAAACATGTTCATATAGGAGAGATTAATTCATATACATAAGAAGACTTTATAGAGATGGATTGGAAATACAAAGTGATGGTGACTAGAATAAGAATACTTGAAGAAGTAATAATAAGGATAAAGATTACAGGAGAAATATATCTAATCACCAGCAAAATTATTGTTAATTGGAATTTTAGTGTTTCTTCGTTCTGAAATTTACTAAATATCTTGAAAATTATAGAAATTTAAGTTGTTTGGTTATCTAGTTGGCTTGGTCTAGAAAGGATTGTTATTTTCATCCAATTGTAGCTTCTTCAGAATTTTGATTTGGACTAACTTTTAGTTGTTCAGTTTAAAAATATCTCTATTCTCCTGTCTATATTTGTCTCTTCCCAATTATTTTTCCCTTTCCCTATTGTGCTGCTTATCCAACATCAGAGACTGATAATCAGAAATCCTCCCAAAAGAAAGAAAAGCCATCAAAAGGATAAAAGACAAATAACATAAAAAAAGTCAGCTCAAAGGTCTGTCGTTCCCTTTTCATGATTGATAGAGAAGCATTCCAAGACAAAACCACGAAAGTATAAGCTTGAAATAGCTTCTACTCGCTTGGATTTTCAATATTACTTACTCTGGCACAGAATCATGTAATACTGGGGAAAAACACAAATGAGTTTAAAATCAAAGTTTTTTTTTTTTTAAGATACAGTTGAAAAGAGCTCATGTACCACCTATCTACACATTTTAATGTAGGCGGGAAAAAATTTATACTCAAAGCAAACTCAAAACTGTAGATTTGTAATGGCCCACTACATTTATAAAGAATGCAATATGCAACAAGAAATGGCTCATGTAAATAACTTACACTTTGCAAGTTCCTTCTCCTTTGCAGCGGCTTTCCTCTTGAGTTTTGCACCTTGTGCAAAGGTTGATGGCCTGAGAGAACAATGAAATCACTTACGTACACTGTCGCAAACATAAACATATAATATTCAAAGTTTATATTAGATTTAAATGTAAGATATTTCTATTTTCTAAAATTTCCATAAAGCTTCACATTTACTGTGAAACTTTTGGAAAATAGAAACTGGAAGTAAACACAAAAGCATAGAGAAAATAAATAAAATAAACAAAATAAATGGCCTTTTGGGTTTCGCAAAATAATTTGATTCAAGATACAATAAATGAGAAGGTAAAAGAACCCATAGTTGGCTCGAACATGAAAATTTACATGTTTTCTTTCGTTGTGTTAATTGAAAACATATTGTCGTTGAAATTATGGGTTTTCAGGTATAGAACAAGAACGAGAGATAAAAGAGAATAAAATGCTCAATTGATAATAACTGAGATGGATTACAATGCATTGATGAGTTGATATGTTCAACAAACCTAGAGTACAAACAATTGTTAGGGAAACCAATCATAACAATAAAATATGATAACTATTCCTAAGATAGGATATGGAAATAAGAAAACTAATCCAAGAGTATAAACTAAGACATGATAAGAGATTTCACAAATTCTAACAATTACCTGTGTAATATATCTATAATCTTTTTATCATAGATCTAACCAAAAGTATAGAAAAAAAAATTGATAGGAGGGGTGCGGCTACTAGCTTCCACACTCATGTAGAATGTAGGCCCACCCGTGTAAATAGTAGTTGAGACTAAAATAGGGAAGGACAAAGATGATTATGATCATTAAGAGTTCGAATTTTATATAAAACGCATTTCTTTTCATGGGAGGTAATAATGGCCAAAGCATGAGTAACTTACTGCGACAATGAGCTCGCCTCCTTCAAAAGTTCTTTTATTTCTTTACGTAAGTTAGCTTCTTTTTCTTTGTCGGATCCACTCTGGAGCAAAAGCATAAAACTAAAAAGAAATTAATATCATAATCTAACATCAAAGGAAAAGCTAATCAAAATAAAATTTATGGTAGAAACAAATTGCAAGATCACCAGAGCACCATGCAATGGGTCTCTTTTGCACATGAAAAATCCACAATCGTTTAACAGAAACATTAATGGCACTTGGCACAAGTGTGCTTGTCACTGTCTTAAGGTTTATGTAACACAACAAGATGATGAAACTATAAAACCATATATATGGATGAAAACTAGGAATTTAGATCGAAGCCTTTACAAACTTACCATTAAATCCCTTAGTCTATAAACACAACAACCCATCCCTTGGATATAACATATTGCAAATAAAGACAACAATCCCACAACAGCCTAAACAGTGTCCTACTGGAGTTTCATGACAGTTTTCTTTCTTCATTCTCAACCATGGGAACTCAAGAAGAAAATTCAAATTGAAAATTTCCAAGGCTTGATAAAAAAAAGTCAAAAAAGTATAGGGTCATCCTGATCCACATAGGTTTCATTAGCAAATGCTGGACCAAAATCACAATGACCCAACAAAGAGTTTGGATGGTTTCCTCTAGAAGAGCGGAGGGGACATGTGGCAGCAAGTCAATGGAGCAGACAGTTAAACACACTGTGGCCTTTGTTAATAGGAAACAAATCAAACGGGAGCAAGAGACAGACAAGGTTGATAGAGGGAATTGTGGATATTTCATCTCTAAACTTGGGACCAAGAGCTCCGGGGGCTGACGGTATTTCTGTTCACTGTTTCCGACACCATCTTATTCATCTTCTGCATCCTTTCGTGGCATAATATTCATTTTCACTAAACAAGATAAATCAGTAAGCCAAACATGAAAATTCAGAACCTAGTTACCCATCCTATAGATTTTTTTTCAAGGAAAGAACTGCATAGAAGCATGGAATTAAACGAGTTTTGAAAAGTGAAGACTATTTTTCTTAAAATGTTAAATTTTAAACATAATGAGTGCATATAAGCAAAACTGTTTCCCAGAATCCTATTATAAGTATGAAATGGATATCAATTACCATATCATGAAATAGCATAAAAATCAAATAACCAAAGCTCCAATCAAGCAAATGTGAGCCAAATAAGATATATCTCAAACCAAACATCTAAAAGCAATCAATATTAGCATCACTATTTGAATCCCTTTAAATTGTTAGAATAATGAAAAAGGAAAAGATGAAAGAGAGAGATCACCTTCTTGAATTGATCAATCCACTGTGAAGCAAAGTGAAAAGCTAGAACGATGAAAAATATGAGAGGAGCTGCTAGTGACCTCTGATGTTCTTCACTTGCTTCGTCTCCCATCCTCACGTCAATTTGAAAGGCTCAAAAAGCTCTATTCTACAGGTTACTTTTGTTTCTTTTCTTTCCTCTAGGTAAAAATCGATGCTACAAAAACACACCAAACCCCAAACCTGTAAAGTTTCAGATTAAGGTTCAACCAGTTAATCCAAGGGGTTGAACCCGATGACGGTCTGAATATATAAACACACTTAGACAAAAAAAAAATCAAATTAAGTACCCATCAATCACAAGTTTTCGTAAAACATCACAAGATTCGTAAGCAATACAGTGAAGGGAAGGGCAAAAAGGAATTTACAGAATGATATAGTAATAAGTTGAATGAAAATACAGAAAAAGTAAGTAACAATCAAATCAAAACCAGGAAGCAAGCACTGATGAAAATAATAGGCATCACGATTCACCAAAAAGATGCTGAAAAAGAAATGGAAGAGAATAAATAAAAAAAAAAATTGCCGCTAGTGAACAAAATCTCCAAATGAGTTATAAATACAAAACTGAAAAGCAAAATTTAAGATAGAAAATAGTAATTGAGAGAATTGAAAAGAAACCATACCTAGGAACAGCGGTGCCAAAGAGCATTAGGATTAGGGCTGGGGCAAATGCACGTGTTCATGTTAGAATGAGGAAAAAGTTATAAAAAAAGCGTTATTAAGAAAGACAAATGTTATTTGTAGACCAATTCATAAACCAATTTGCACAAAAGTATTTTGTGCTTATCACTCTTGAACATAATTTATTACATGTCATAATGAAAGAAAAAGATAAACAGAGAAAATATTATGTAAATTATTGTATGTGTATGACATATCATATAAGACCCTAATTTAATAGTTAATAAAGATTTATATCATATAAAACTATGTAGTTATCATTCTTAAAAGTCTCATACACAATAACTTCAATAAATTTTAATCAATAAAATAATAAATAAATAAATGAAAAATAAAATTTTATCATTAATTTAAATAGAAAATGTGTTATGAATATTATTGTCAATGAAAATAGAGCCATGGAAAAACTTGGTACTTTTTTGATAAACTCACAAAATTAGTTCTTCTCACTACATGTAATGATATAACCTTAGTAGTTAAAAATTAATTTAAATTGGCATCTCAATCATATATGATGGGTTAAAATTAAATTTATCAAAATTAATTTAACTAAATTTTAGAATAAACTCTTAACTTTTGACTGATTAATATGGTGAAACATTGGAAATCGTTTTACTTGCTAAGATATGGAGGAAATTTATAAAAAAAAAAAAAGGGTGGAGCATGAACAATTTTTCTATAATTGAAGAGGAAGGAAGTTCAATGAGTAGAAGGAGGAGATCAACTTGGGATGCAGGGTGAGGTTGTACATACCAAGACACGAAGAAATTTTGGGTGCAAGTTCGCAAGTTGTCTAAGCTATAGGGTATTGTGATTCCTATTTGAAGAATCATATTTCAAGTGCATTTTGATTATGGTTAGAGATTCCAATTTGAGGTGTTATATCAGAAGTGTATCTTAAATACATTGCTCCTCCACAAAGACTACAAATGGCTCTTTTGTGAACCATCCCCTCCCTGAGCAACAACACATCGACAATGGTGAGTCCAGAAAAAAAATTAATGATGTCAATGTTGATGCATTTGAGCAGAAATCCCCGAGACAAATTGCGAGAAAGGGAGGGGCCTAGAAGCCACTACCATATCCATAAGGTAAGCTACCTGTCTCACTCCAAAGTATGGATTGGATTCCATCATTCTTAGTCTATTTGAGCCAACCTCATACCCATTCAAAACTCCCCTCTTCTCTATATTGCCCTTCAAATTTCCATACCCAACAAAAAATCCCCCTCTTCTCATTCACATATGCAACTTGATGAGTCCACTGTGTAATTCTTTTTAGAGAGGGCGTTACTTTTAGCTTTTCTCTTATCCGTGGTAAACAGAGATCGTGATTTAGATATTTACCTTAATTAGTGTTTTAGTTTTAGTTTGGTCTATTTATTTAATTGAAATAATAGCCTAGAACCTACTGCTTCCAAATGTTATATTATCTTCAATCATTGTTTAATCTTTTAAACTGTGTACATCTCTAAATTTGGTTGTATTGAGAATAAATAAGTAATCTAAAATCTTCTGCATTTCATTTTAGAAATTCTGATTCACTGGTAGTTGCCACGAGCTTGATTATAGCCTTTTTGAAGTATAATATTGAATCACAAAAATAACACTGCTAATTAAGAACAGTAGCAATGGGAGTGGAAGTGTCTTTCCTTTCTTTCTTCTACCTTCATAGATGAACTAAACTGACAGTAGCATTGACAGCAAAGTTAACTAAACACTTTGGCGCTAAAAAGCCCCAAAGCTGAGTGGGCTCTATGCCTTTAAAGAATATCTTCAAGACCAATATAAGTTACGGCAGAATATCATTACGAGTTTAATCCCTTGACTATTTGGAATTTTAATGTAGCGGATTTTGAGTCCTTTTGGCTAAAAACTTAGATAATTTTCTTATAGCAAAAGAGCACCAAACAAGGATCATAACAGTGTATTTTCATCCAGCACACAGTCCATTAAGCCCGACATGTCTAAACAACATCAAAGCCAGAAAAGTCATACAAATTACAATCAAAAGTAGTTCAAGGTTAAAAGCTACTACTAGTGAAGCAATATACCTAACGCTACACTTACTGAAAGAGTCATATAACCTAAATATAAGCAAAAAGCTACACCGGGTGTAACAATACAGTATCGACCCTAGTCACAAAGTTGACAGAAAATTAGGCATGTTATACACACAAAATTAAGAGATAAATCAGAAAGCATTTTGGTGGCTGACCTAAGACCTGATAATATTTTGTTCGGCAAACCGACCTAGCCAAGCGCACACAACAAAATTAAACATAATTTCATACAATGATCAACCTCAATCACCATAAAATTAACAGAAATATCTCCTACAAACGCTAAACAATAGTAGTTTTACATGCACACACAAGTTATAGTCATAAGCAGAACCGCACAGAAATAAGGGCCCAGAAATTAGCAAAAGGGAGAAGAAATTGGGGGAATAAGGAATGAGAAAGACGAAGTTAGGTTCACATACATGGTCTTTGAGATCGCTGAATGTGCTTCAACTGAAGGAGGAATACTATATAGTTTGAGAGTCTCACAAAACGTGAATCCTAGATCAGCCTGCAAATTTTAGGAAGGTATCAACAATGGGCACCCCTTTCAAGACTTAGCCTGTAGTTTTTCTTTTTTTTCTTTTTCTTTTTCTTTTTCTTGCTTAAATAAAAAATGGAAAACTATATACAAAAGTCTTTTTTTTATGTACTTGTAGAAGGTTTTTGTATGAATAGAAAGCAGTGCATAAAATACTTTTTTAAAATAAAAGAATATGCAATTTTTTACTTTTTATAAAAAATAAAATACTTTTAAAAAAAGTTTTATAATCAAAATTTTGTGTTTTAGGTTTTGAAGGATTTATAAAAAATGAAATTATAATATTTAAAATTATTTTATGGATTTACAACAATTTTAAATGATTTCATTCATTTTAATGATTTCATGTAGTTAAATGTAGTTAAATGATAGGGTAATGTTCTTCTTCTAAGGATGATAAAAAAGAATAAAGAGAAAACAATGTTCTTACACAACTATTTCTAGATCGATCTAGAATAAGAAATAAGGTTTAAAATGAACTTTCTAACAAAACAAAGAAAAAAATTATATTAAGAAGGTATTAACAATTAAATCAAATATTTTTTTGACACAAAAAAAACATAAGACATACAGGTAAGTGTTGATTATCTTACTTGGACTCCTATTAATACAAAATTCGCAATAAATAAATAAATAAATAAATATATATATATATATATATATATATATATATATATATATATATATATATATATATATATATAACACATATAAAAATAT
>Ga0099824_1003670_pt1 | contig 22407 bp, 14 predicted proteins | sample SiratrowhiteBW_FD_76837 | JGI IMG/M metagenome (GOLD analysis project Ga0099824, IMG submission 76837) | Root nodule microbial communities of legume samples collected from California, USA - Siratro white BW | ecosystem: Host-associated > Plants > Roots > Nodule | place: USA: California... | reverse complement strand
GTTGGTTGTAGATAAAAAAAAGGGGGGGGGGGGTGTTTGCTTTTTGGTTTTTTTTTTTTTAATTTTTTTTTTTTTTTTTTTTTTTTTTTTTTTTTTTTTTTTTTTTTCTCTTGCTTGTGTCGTTGAGGGTATAGAAAAAGGAAAATGACTTAAACTATTATATATTCAAGAGAGAATTTCAATTATTAGGTTTGGCGTGTGTTGAAACACGGCTACAACAAACAGTGGTAAAACCTGCTTTTTTGGCTTTCATTACTTAACCATTTCCTTAATCTCCACATCCCCGCTCCCCTCTCTTTGCAATTATTCTTTCAGGGTGGCAAGACAGGGTTTTCAATAGGGGCTGCAAGGAAGGTAAATGCTTTGTCTATAGTGATCGGACCTGGTGCTGGATACAACTTGGTTAGTGGTTTGATTTCATGTTTCTTAAATTTCAGGAACGGCATTTGCTATTTAGTTGTCCTTTTCATTTTTGGTGTTAGTTCCGATAATAATCTATCTTTCAAGATTTTGTATTGTCTGTTTTCCATCTTTTTCCGGAAGTAAATAGGCTGTATGTTAAGCATTGTATTTTGCTTATTTGCCCCAAGTTAAAGATTTTTTTCACCAAGGATTTTAGCTAATTTTTTCATGGGGAAGATCCTGTATATAAACCCTATCATTTTATATTAATGTACAGAAATCTAATCCATTGCCTGAAGAAGATAGTCCAAGTCGTAATAGTGTGGAATCAAAAAAGCATAGCATATTTCAAGAACGAATCCGGGCAGAACGAGAATCCTTCAAAGCTGTTTTTGATAGGAGACGACACAGGATTGGCGGACTTGATGTGGAGGAGGAGTAGAAGAGAGACGCAATGCCAAAAGGCTTTCACAAAGTATGCACTGGACAAGTTATTTCCAGGATTTTAACCCGTCACAAGACAGACAGTTGTAATCAAAACAGACAGGTTAATCTCATACTTTCATTTGTTAGAGAAGTAGTTTATGTGACAGAATAGAGTTGAATTGTTTTGTTGGCTGGAAAAAGAAGCTGATGCCGCAGCCTCTGTTTTTTGTGAAATGATGTAAATTTGATCCAAGGATAATATCAAATATATATACACCCGATGTAGTCAGCTCAAACTCGGCGTTTCTGAGTGTAGGTTTTCTTTCCCTTTTTGTCCTTGTACCCATGAATTACGCTGAAAAAGAATTGGTTTGAAAGTCGTCTGCACAACAGTATTATAATTTCGCCACTTACAACAGCCCATAATATTCGACGAAATGAAACGAAAACTGAACTTATTTTGACAATATATTAAAGTGAGACATTGGTGGATAAAGTCAAGATTAACTTTATACTTAAGCCATTGTCTTGTAGTGTTTGCTGAGAATATTAAAGAAAACCCTCTCCGGTGTTTAAAATGATTCACAGCCATATCTGTATATTGAATTATTAGAATCAAATATAATTAAATACTACAGATATTATATAATTAATTATTTTTTAATTTGTTAATATGTTTATAATTATATATAGTTTTTTTAAAGTATAATTTAGTGAATTATTTTATTTATTTCTTGATATTATATTAGAAGTGATTTATTTCAAATTTATCTCTTAGTTTTATAAAATGTTATTGATGGAAACTTTCACGTTTTATAGTTAACTACTGGTGATATGATTATGTTTATTCTATATGTTAGTTCTTTTTTCAATGATTTGATTTTTTTTTTCTATTTTTATCAATTTTTTATTTAATGATACATAGATCATTGATTTAAACGTGAGTACTCATCTTGTCTGTTCATTATTTTCAATCTTACATATGCATAACTAATAAAATCTGTTTGAATTTGTTATTTTTATAGTAACTATTCACATTGTTCAACTTTCTTCAACGTTAATGCTCTATAATATTTTTATACACTTAATTAAATGGACTATTTTATTTATTTTTCTCATTATTTTGATCTCCTAGACTCTTACCAAAATAACAACTTGCATAACAATATGCATATAAACAATATTTCTGCATTTAAATACCAATAACAAAATAACGAGGTTCTGAGAGAGGTGGAGGAAAAGTTAAATTAAAAGTTCCTTCTTACTAGGTTTATTGAATTGATAAAACTCTCTTCCTTACCAGGCTTCTTATATAAAAAGTTAAATTTATGTATACCAATCATTGAATACAGGACAACACACATTTAACAAAAACAAGTTACCTTAATTGTCCCCCTTCATCGTAATATATTCAAACACTGAAATTAAAGTTGTATCATTATATTTTATTATACTTAAATCCATTTAATTTATTTTAGTTTCATCTCATCTCTTTTCATCATTCCAATCATAACCTTATTTCTTTTTTTTTTATCATTTTTCATTGGTGAAACTGAAAAGGTAGATTATGCAATTAAGTGCACGTATGACAAAGGATAAATTTATTCAAAAGAAACAAATAAAAAAAGTTTCTTTTTAAAGATTTCAGTTAGGTTTGCGGTAAATGAAACACAAAATATTCCAAAAGAATCATTCGAACTTTGCAAACACGGTAAAAACAATTGTGCATATTGACCATATCTCCCAAAGAAGGAAAAATTTCAAAATAATATTTGCACCATAATTGAACTGGCTATTGCTTCTTCCAAACTTATTATTTGCTTATAGAACAAGAAATCCCTTATTTCATGACATTGGTTCGAAGTCACACGTTATAACGTAGTTACTGCCATAAGCACATAAGAATATATCCTCATTGTTAATAGTAACTCGTAGCGCTGAGTAGAGTATATCAAATTGACCCTCCGAACTCAAATTAACAATTTAAAGTTTTGTTTCAAAAGCATTTATGTATTGATAAAAAAAATTACAACAACCGAAGATACTTAAAAGATCAAGATATTCAATAAATGAACTTTGTATTTACAATGTAATAACTATTTTTAGTAAAAAAATCCACTTTTTCCCTTAACACAACAGGATATGTTAACAAAAGCTGAATATTTTTTTTACTAGCGTGGTCCCTGCAATATAAGAAAGATGGAAGAAGAAACAATGAATTATGGATGTGTTCAGACTCCGCCGAAAGAGGGTAGCTGGAGATAAGCAACGCAAGGAATAAATAGTATGCTTTTGCACGTGTTACAAGACTGTACATAGGTCAATACTCGATACCACCCAAAACTTTTATGTTCGAATAACTCAAGTTTCGAATATCAATGTTTAAGCAAGTAAAGCAACCCAACCCATCTACTTGATAATCAAGGAAACATATAAACCAAAGCACGCATCAATACTACCATCTATATATACCATTCACAGGTTGCATGCGAAATATAACATTCACGCTTCTTCAATACTAACTTCTTGCAATCTTGAGGCTTATATTAGTTTAGTTCGTTCTGAAGGGCCAGTGGTAGGGGTAATACAATGATCGGAGGAAGAACTTGGCCACGAACTCCAGTTGTAGAACAGATAGTACCTAATTCTGGATGGACACAGGACTCTGCGGGCCATTACCTTCTGGTGGATCTTCCCGGTATTTCAAACACCTAATTCACTTTGGAACAAAGAATATGCGTATGAACTAAGAAGAATTCCATAAACCCACTTGAGAGATATACCAATGTGAATAGTTTATTTATACTTTTTTGGCTTGCTTCTTTGTTCCCCTTGAGAATCACCCAACTGAAAACCTGTCTCCTTTTAAGGTGCACGCGTGCCAATATTTTTTTCTACCAAGAAAACTATTTATTTAGTAGTTACATTTACATTTAGTAGTTCTCAATAAGGATTGATGCCATGAAAACAAGAATAAGTAATGTTTTTCTTTTTCATGTCTTGCTTCTTCAGAATTCAGGAAGGAAGAGGTGAAGCTCCAAGTTGATAGCTATGGCCGTATTGTTGTACAGGGAGAAAGGCAAATAAATGCGTGGAAACACGATCATTTTCGGCTGACTTTTCCTGCTCCACTGGACTCTGATATGGATAGGATAGCCGGGAAGTTTGACGCTGGAGTCCTTTATGTCACTATCCCAAAGCAAGTAACGCAAGATAGCACAGTAAGTGAGCTCAGGAAAGTTGGGAATGGCAAAGTTGGAAGGGCAGAAGAAAATGGTAGCCATCGGCTTGGAAATGGTGAAGTTGAAAGAGCAAGAGAAAATGATAGCCAAGGGCATGGAAATGGTAAAGTTGAAAGAGCAGAAGAAAATGATAGCCATGCCAGTCAACATGACAAAGATAGAGAGCAAGAAGTAAAAAGAAATGAAAATGGGAGCATCACAGAATTTCCGGAACAAGTAATAAGGAAGTGGGAGCAAGAATCCATGTTAAGAGGTGCTGCTGAGGTTTTGAAGGAAAACAAAGGAATTGTGGTAACAGCTGTTGTGGCCTTTTCCTTAGGGTTGTTGGTATATCGCAAATTCAACAACACTACAAGTTAAGTCCTTTGACCTGAATCGACAAATGTATATCCCTCACTTCATATCTGCTCACGTGCCTCTTACATGTATGTAAATAGAATAAAAGTACCATGCAAGTATTCAAACATTAATAGTAGTATCTCCGCTTTATCCTTTGTTCTTTGCCATCTTAAATTCTGCATTCTTAATATGATTTGGTTTACTACATCATCAATCTTTTATCACATTACATAAATCTTATTGAAGGAATTTTAAGAGGCTTCATTGGGATAGGTTCGTGCATGTGGCTTAATATACCTCATCATCATCTTCATCAATATTCACCGTTATAATTTATTTTTCCTCATATTATGGTCTAATATCAAATGGCTACCACATGAAAGATTCAAAGTCTTCTCTTGTAAATAATTCCCATATGTTACTACCGACATAATTCGGTCATTGACCCATAACTGACCCTGAGTCATAAGATATTCATAACGAACCGATTGCTTATAGGATGAATCCTCACTTAAGAAAGTTTAGGACTTAAATACCAAATAGTAAGGAAATTAGTAAGGTTAATTGCCAACAGAACCACAAATATATCAGTTAGTTTAAGCCATTATTTGCAGAGGTAACAGAACCAAGGGTCCCGACCTTCCAACACTCCAGTCATTCCTTTATGTTAAAATCTCAATACTCTAGTACATGAATTTTCCTGAGAAAGGACGCTGAAATCTACTCTTATGAAAGACATCACAAGCTTAATCAGAGGCATACTTGAATTGACTGATTTCAAGTCACTACATTAAACCAGAAAAAATTGGTGCCTACTGAAGGATAAAGGTATTGGATCTAGTCCTACAAAGACATTACGGGATACGAGAAGTGTTAGACAATGTAGCGTACAAATTGGAAAACATTGGACGTGTGTTTAATCCCTCGAACATCAAACAAGACAAGTTTGTGTTTTTATTGTAGTTGACGATCTAAAAGCACATAACAATACTCTTTTCTCTTGAATTTTTTATATTTTTTGTCATGGACTTTTAACGAGATCGCCCAATTTAATAAATTTCTGTGTTACTAATATTTATTTTTGCAGGAACATTTAAAAGCTAATCAACATCGACCCCAAAACATTTAAAAGCTAATCAACATCAATCCCAGTTCGGCCAAAACATTTCAAAATCGTCTACCTCAACTTAATCAGAACATTTAAAACCTGATCAACATTAATTGTTGTTTGGCTATAACATTTAAAAGCTTATCAGCATCGACCCTGGCTCGACTAGAATATTAAAAATCTGACCATGATCAACATGACCTCAACTCAGTTGAAGGCCGACCTTATTAGGCAACATCAATCCTCGCTCGACCGGAACGTTAAAAACCTGACTATGATTAGCATCAACACCAGCTCGGTTGAAACGTCAAAAAGGCTGCCTTCCAGTTAAGCTGGTTATGATCAATATTATAAAATCTAATTAAAATTGTTTAAGTTATTTTAAATTGTTAATGTGGAACGGTGTGGTTGAAAATCCTTTTCATATGAAATGACTCATTCTAGAAGTTTTTAGATTTTTGGCTGAATAAATCTCTTCATCTTCTCAACTCATGACTGTGCACCATCATAATTTGATCAATAATCCATGACCAAGTTTGGGTCATAGAAAATGGTCGATCACCCATAGGGTGAACCCTCAATTAAAAGGAATAGAAAGTTTAGAATTTAAATGTTAGGTAAATCAATCAAGGCCACAAACCGCCTATCTAGCGATCGGTAATAGTATATATAATTGCCAACAGAACCGTAAAATTATCTAAATAAGCCAAAATTTGCAGAGGCAACATAACCAAAAGAATTGTAACCTCCCAACCTTTCAATACTCCAATCATTCCTTTCTTTTAAAATCTGGATATTCTGGTACATGAATTTTTTTTAGAAAGGATGCCGAAACTTATCCCTATAAAAAAAAACCCACAAACTTAATCAAAGGAAGACTTGGACCGGCTTAAGATCACTACTTTAATCGAGAAGAGTTATGAATGTAATGGTTACCATACACAAGGCTAAAAGTCTCAACTCCCAATTAATTCACATAGAATTATGAATCTATAATTGCTTCAATTTACCTTGATAAAGGACGTACACAATTTTATCATCAGTTTATTTATGATCAAAGTCAAGCATTAACTTCTAATAATCTAATTTAAACAAAGTTTCTGAAACCAATACAAATTTCATGTCTACATCGGCCCTCAATTAAGTAAAAAGGAAGAATGAAAGAAGGAAGTTATGCATATCAGATCCAGTTGGTGCATCTCATCAAGGCAAACTGAGAGAAGATAAATCAAAACAAAATTATCTTCCTCAAGAGTCCAAGTTCCTTTTCTCTAGAACGTTCAGTTTTTCTCTGAAGCTACTATTCTATAACCTTATGTGACTTATGTACTATGATGATTCCTATCAAAATATTAAAGCTATAAACCAGATGACATCACCTCTTCTTTTCAACACCTCCTTTGCATATATGATCTTTTAAACTACAGTGTTTTTTCACTGACCTCATCTTGTATCTTGATCCATATTAATTCTGCTGATTTTGGAATAGCATCCTATCCCCCAAAATTTACTTTTATCTTACAGGATCAGATACCGCAAGTAGTCCACCAATTTAAAAGAGCAAAAGACCGCATTGGATGTTGATTCGGAAAAGAGAAGCTTCTTTGGCATATGTGCCACAAAGTTATGAATTGTGACCTAATGTTCCTAACTTGTGAGAGTTTATCTAAAATAACCAAATAAAGATTCCCCATCCTAAGCTTAACAGAGAACCACTTTACTTCCAGAACTTAAATTGTCTGGCTGCTTCTTCCGGTCACAAACTATTTTCTTTCTATTCCTGCTGCTTTCTTTTAAAATATATTAATCTATAACCTTCCTAAAAGATTTTTCAAATTTCTTATTAAAAGGCAAATGATACATCAGAATAATACAATCCAAAACCTGATGAGCCAATTCCAAAATGAGGAAAAGAAAGAGCTTGCTGAACACAGTTGGGGATATAGGGGAATTGTACCTCCGGGAGCTTCCCGAACACTAGTATAAACACTAATAGACAATAGTTGCTTGACTTAGAAAAAGGAAAGGTGCTCAGAGTTTGGAGATATAGATGTTGACAAGCGATGCGGTGAAGAATAAGAAACCAAAGGAGGAGAGGGGGTATAAAGGTGATGCTTTGTCGTTGAACTTTATCCAAAATGCAAGTGCTTTTTGACAAAAAGGAGGGGCCCAAGTTGGGGACGCGGAATCATGTGCTTCCTGCCGAGGCTTTTAACTTCCTTTGACAATTTCATACGGTTATTGACTGAAGAGCCAGCAGTTAAAGAGGGCAAATTACTAGTGAACCTTCATATTGTTACCAAGGGAGACATTTTATATACGGGAATTAGTACTCAATCTTATAAGAATAATATATTACATGAATACTTGTTCTTCAATGTAAGAATAATATTTCACAGTACATCGTACTTGGAAACCAGTAACTTTACTGGATCAGGGGCACAAACAATAAATCTAAGGTGAAGGAACCGTGAACAAGAAAAAAGGAAAGAATATATAACAATGTGATATAAGGATGATTTAATAAATCCAGAACTGAAACATTATTACACAAAAAGCATAAAAATCTGGTCTGAACTTAAATATAATGTAATGATCACAAAGCGCACATGTGCATTAGCAATGGATGTGTTAAACGTACATATATATTTAGAATGAGGGCTGGAGATTGGTGCGAAGAATTAGGAACAGAGAAAGGAGAGGTACTTGGGTCATTCTCGCAAGCCATTGAAAAAAGTAATAAAATATTAGAATCTAAATCCTAATATATTCTAAAATAAAAATTAAGAAAAAGTGTGAGGTGGATAACGAGGGGTGAGTGGAGGGAATTGAAAAAGTTGGAAAGAAATCCTTGGCGAGAGAGCATGGAATCTGATGTACGCACTGTCATCACAACAAAGTTCAAAACCCTCCTCCGTTTATAAAATAAACAAAAATACAAAATATAAATAAATAATTAAAAAGAAAACACAGCGCACAACGCAAACACAAAACGAACCTTTCCTTGGCTCTGTCAAACGCTGATCAGAGTGAGTGACCGCTATCAACGGCCTACTGTGTAAGTACGTTTTTCCACATTCGGCGCATCCAGGGCTCAACCAAGATGATAAGATGACGACGCCGTTTCAGCAACCGCCCCAAACCGTACGGAGACTGGTCGTAGAAGTGATCGACGCGCGCAATCTTCTCCCCAAAGATGGCCAAGGTAGCTCCAGCCCTTACGTCTTGGCGGACTTCGACGGCCAGAGGAAGCGAACCACCACGCGCTTCAAGGAGCTCAACCCGGTCTGGAACGAGCCGCTCGAGTTCATTGTGTCGGACCCGGATAATATGGAGTTCGAGGAGCTCGAAGTTGAGGTTTACAACGACAAGAAGTTCGGCAACGGTAGCGGACGCAAGAACCACTTCCTCGGAAGGGTTAAACTGTATGGAACTCAGTTTTCCAGAAGAGGCGAAGAAGCTCTTGTTTACTACACTCTGGAGAAGAGAAGCGTCTTCAGTTGGATAAGGGGAGAAATTGGCCTCAGGATTTATTACTACGATGAAATGCTTTCTGAAGAGGACAAACCGCCGCCGCAGCAGCAGGAGGAGCAGGGTGAGAGACCAGAGCAAGAGCGGAACAGGCCGCCGCCGGGAATGGTCGTTGTTGAGGAGGGTCGGCCGCCTTTCGAGGCGCCTGGACCGATGGAGCAATACGTGCCTCTTCCTACTGGTCTTCCTCATTCGCCGCGTGTTGTGGTTGTGGAGGAATCGCCGCCGCCGGTGGTTTATGTTCCGCAGGATCCGCCGTTGCCGGAAATGGGTGAGCCTCCGGTGTCGGAAATGCCGTTTCATCCAGAGGTGAGGAAAATGCAAGCTAACAGAGGCGAGAGGGTGAGGATTTTGAAGCGGCCGAACGGGGACTACTCGCCTAAGGATATCTCTGCAAAGAAACCGGGTAATGAGTCTGAGAGGGTTCATCCGTTCGATCTGGTGGAGCCGATGCAGTATCTCTTTGTCAAAATCGTGAAAGCTCGCGGGGTTGCTCCTCCCTGTGAAGCCCCTTTCGTGAAGGTTCGCACGTCGAGCCACTACATGAGATCGAAGCCAGCGAGTTTCCGGCCCAACGAACCCACTGATTCGCCGGAGTGGAACCAGGTGTTTGCGCTCGGTTACAACAAGAACGACGCTAACAGCGCCACACTGGAGATTTCCGTGTGGGATTCCTCGACAGAGAATTTTCTAGGCGGTGTTTGCTTCGACCTTTCAGATGTTCCAGTTAGAGATCCTCCTGACAGTCCCTTGGCGCCGCAATGGTACCGTCTTGAAGGAGGAAGCGCCGATCAGAACCCCGGCAGAGTTTCCGGCGACATTCAGCTCTCTGTTTGGATTGGCACGCAATCCGATGACGCATTCCCAGAAGCGTGGATCTCAGATGCACCGTATGTTGCACATACTCGATCTAAGGTTTACCAATCGCCAAAACTCTGGTACCTTCGCGTGACAGTAGTGGAAGCACAAGACCTGAATATTGCACCGAATCTGCCTCCACTGACAGCGCCAGAAGTGAGAGTGAAGGTGCAACTAGGGTTCCAATCGCAGCGAACAAGGCGAGGATCAATGAACCACAGAAGCTTATCGTTCCACTGGAACGAGGACCTTCTCTTCGTCGCCGGGGAGCCTCTGGAAGATTCTGTCATCGTTCTGATAGAAGATCGTACTACCAAGGAAACGGCTCTGCTAGGCCACATCGTGGTTCCGCTCAGCTCCATTGAGCAACGAATCGACGAGCGCCACGTGCCGGCGAAATGGTTCCCGTTAGAAGGTGGGCCCTACTGCGGCCGAGTTTTTCTGCGTCTCTGCCTGGAGGGTGGGTATCACGTGCTGGACGAAGCGGCGCACGTGTGCAGTGATTTCCGTCCCACGGCGAAGCAGTTATGGAAACCGGCGGTGGGTATTCTTGAACTGGGGATTCTTGGCGCTCGCGGGCTTCTACCGATGAAATCAAAAGGCGGTGGAAAAGGCTCCACCGATGCTTACTGTGTGGCCAAGTATGGGAAAAAGTGGGTCCGAACCCGCACCGTAACCGACAGCTTCGATCCACGCTGGAACGAGCAGTACACGTGGCAGGTTTACGACCCCTGCACCGTCCTCACCGTTGGAGTGTTCGACAACTGGCGCATGTTTGCTGACGTGCCAGAAGACAGGCCCGACTGCCGTATCGGCAAGGTTCGCATACGTGTCTCTACGCTTGAGAGCAACAGAGTGTACACCAATTCCTACCCTCTCCTAGTCCTCACGCGAACAGGGTTGAAGAAAATGGGGGAAATCGAGTTGGCCGTTCGTTTCGCCTGCCCCTCATTGTTGCCGGACACGTGTGCAGTTTACGGGCAGCCACTGCTTCCGCGAATGCACTATCTTCGGCCGCTCGGGGTGGCGCAGCAGGAGGCGCTGCGTGGGGCAGCGACAAAGATGGTGGCGCAATGGCTGGCGAGGTCAGAGCCACCACTAGGGCACGAGGTAGTTCGGTACATGTTGGATGCAGACTCGCACGTGTGGAGCATGAGGAAGAGCAAGGCGAATTGGTTCAGAATCGTGGCGGTTTTGGCTTGGGCGGTTGGTTTGGCGAAATGGTTAGATGATATAAGAAGGTGGAAGAACCCTGTTACGACGGTGCTGCTCCACATTCTTTATTTAGTGCTTGTTTGGTATCCAGATTTGGTTGTCCCCACAGGGTTCTTATATGTGGTCTTAATTGGGATATGGTATTACCGCTTCAGGCCGAAAATACCGGCTGGGATGGATACCCGGTTGTCTCAGGCAGAAGCGGTTGACCCGGATGAGTTGGACGAGGAATTTGACACCATGCCAAGTTCAAAACCACCCGATATAATCCGAATGCGCTATGATAGGTTAAGAATGCTAGCAGCTCGAGTCCAAACAGTGTTGGGTGATTTTGCAACCCAGGGAGAGAGGCTTCAAGCCTTGGTTAGTTGGAGAGATCCCAGGGCTACCAAATTGTTCATTGGAGTATGCCTTGCTATAACTGTCACACTCTATGCAATGCCACCAAAAATGGTTGCCGTTGCCCTAGGCTTTTATTACCTCCGCCACCCCATGTTCCGGAACCCAATGCCCTCCGCCACCTTGAACTTTTTCCGGCGACTTCCCAGCCTCTCTGATCGCTTGATGTAGATTATTCAAATTCAATCGCTAGTTTTTTTTTTATTTTTTCTTTTTTATGACAGTTTTATTTTAAGGTGACATTTTTTTAGGGATGGGAATTATTATTTTCCTATATTGGAGCAGCAAGGGTATGGAAACTAGAAAGGAACAGACAGCTGTTTTGTAGGGATAGTGTTTGAAAAAGATGTCTCAATAACATTTTGAGGAGAGAAAAAAAAGTTGGAAAGTGAGTAGTTGTCATCATTTGTTTTTGTTGCAATCAAATTGATTGACTGTGGCCACTGTTGAAAACTCGAAATAAGAGAAAGAGAGAGAGTAGGGGGAGAGGGAGAGGGTGAGGAGCAAGAGACAAAGACGGTGGGAGAAATTTTGGGTACTGCAGTGGCTTGGCTCTACTGTGGTGGGGACTTTTCTGTCAACATGTTTGGGATGGGAAGCCATATAATATTACCTTTGCTATCTCTCTCTAACATTTAAAAAAAATTAAAAATGCATTGCGTCAACAGCTCCTTTTGATGTTTCTGTTGTTTCTCCATCTTGTTGTCTAATTTTAATTTCAATTGCCACTTTCCACAAATTTGGAATCACATGACCTCAATTGCTCTTTCAGTTTGTTGTTCTCGACATCAAAAGAATTCATAGTGTGTATAATATTTATATATTATTTTCATTCCGTGCTTATTTTTATTTTATATACACGAATCTCAAATATGTTTTAAAAATATAAAAGGTTTTTTTGTTTCTCTCTTTTTAGTGTTTCAATACACACTTCCTTAGTTCGCCTCAAATACACTTTCCTCTTATAAATAATATTACTTTGCAGTGACACTTGAATGCTAATTGTAATTGTGAATTCCTATATCTAACTCAGTCTTATGCTGGGAAATAGGAAAACATATGATAGATGGAATGGGATGGCTATTTGATGGGAACATATCTGCATATGACAGAAAAGTGATTCATATGCTCATGACATCTGCAATCAGCATTGGATAATTCAGAGGTAAGTTTTGCATTCAGCAGATATTGAGGCAAAAAATACTGACTTCTTGAATGTATTGAGTTCAGAGTTTAGGTGCCACTGATTTGCCCAAACACGGGCTTCCTCTGCAAACTCAGTCGCATACGATGCCTATACGATGCATTGATTAATATACTAAGGATGAGATTGTATTTAAAGGACGGAAATTAAGGACGGAAAGTTTTCAAGGAAAGTTTTTAAAGTCAAAAAAACGAAAACTTTTTCACGAAAAACAAAAAAAAAAACTCCTCTAACTATTTGATTTGTAACGAAAGTTGTTTTTTACTTTATATAATAACAAATAAAATTAAAATAATTATTAAAACAAAACACTAAAAATATTTTAAAACTAAAAATAAAATTATAAATACAAATTATAAAATTAATTTATTATAATTAATTATTATAATATATTAATATATATGAATATATATATATATATATATATATATATATATTAATTTATTATATAATATAATATATAATAATATTTAAAAGTAAAAATGTTAAATAAATAATATGATAATAATTTATTTTTATAACAATAATAACATTTAAATTTAATATTAAAATTATTTAAAAAAGTTTTAATTTTATATTTTAAAAAATTAATCAATCTTAATTAATAAATTAATTTATTTTATAATAAATTAAATTTTATTTAAAAAATAATCACGTAATTCAATATTTTTATAAATTTTTTAAAAATGTTATTAATTATATTAAATAAGTTAATTATAATTTATTTTTAATTATGAAAATAATTTTATATATTAAAAAAGAATTAAAATATTTATTATACCTATCACATCAATCACAAACCTTTACAATTTTTCTTCTTAAATCATACCATTTTACTCTCAATCCAACTTTTCATATACTTTCATTTTAAATAAATTCAAATTCACTCTCTCAAATCCACCTCCTAATTCAAACATACCCTAAGGCCCGAGAAAAATGTAAGGCTCCATGACATAATTATGTAATGTTTTTGTATAATGATAACTTTTGTGTGTATAATATTGGTTTTTTAATTAAATTGGTGTAATTTTTAAAAAACTATTAAAATGACTAAAATTTGAAAAGTTTATTTATACGGTAAATTATACTAATATGACACATTTTCATTGTAAAGAAATTATACATGTAAGTTTTAATTTGTAAAATTAAAGTCATCTCAAGGTAAATTATACTAATATAACATTTTTATTGTGAAGAAATTATATATGTAAGTTTTAATTTGTAGAAGTAAAGTCATGTCAAGCTAGTAAAGAGTGTAATGTGAAAGTAGTATAAAGGGTATATGACTTTAATTTAATTTAAAAATAGTTAGTAAAGAGTGTCATGTGAAAGTAGTCTAAAGGGTATATGACTTTAATTTAATATAAAAATAACTGAAGTTGAGTGATATTGGGATGACTTATATTAAAAAAAATATTGATAACACAACACTAATTATAATCATACCTTATGCAGAAGAGACTGCACATCTTCTTTCTGACACATAGTGCAGAGCAACCATCATATCTCTAGCAGAGGAGGCTATACGCCTTCCTCATGACATAAGGCAAATGAACAATCGATAGTATAAATAATTAACAGTGAGCAAAGTTAAAGGTACATTCTAATCAACCCCAACTTATACTATATATCCATGATAACTGAACACTGACTTGAGCGTTGGAGTGCCTTTTGCAGGTACCTCTCCTATTGTTCTAGTCATCGAAAATCAAAGATCGACGAAGAAGCTGACCAGTTGACACCTTGGAGTCTTGTTCTCAGCCTCAAGGCTTCATAAGATTATTTATTGTTCTCGACCTCTAGGTTCGATAAGAACAATTGGCGTCCACCGTGGAGTCGAGAGGTACGCAGACAAAATTCCAATGGTCTCAACGCAGAGCAAACTTCAAGACCAAAGACAGGAGCCCAACAACATGGCAAACGACCCTATGGCTATGCAAGCTGCTCTGCAAGAGCATATGGAAGCCATGCAACGAAAAATGAAGAACAAATCAACGACTTAAGATGTAGAAGTGAAGAATAAATCCATGCCTTAAGGCATGAAAATGAAGAGATGAAGGAGATGCTCTGCAACTACCAGCCCACTCACTCAGAGGGGGATGGTACTTGCCAAACTGTGGTAAACTAAACTGACCCAAGAGGATCAAAACGCCATTCTGCGACGCATGAAACGGGTGCCGCTAAGCATGCAAGAGGAAGCCGTAGGCATCCCTTTGTGGATAGAATAATGGACGTCGAACTCCCTTTCCGTTGGAAGGGATTGAATATTGAGACCTACGATGACACTATGGATTCGGATGAACATGTTAACACCTTTTCCACCCAAGTAAGCCTTTACACTGATAATGACGTCACATTTTCCCCACGTCACTGAAGGGGGCTAGCCCTGAGTTGGTTTACCCACTTACCCCTTTATTCCATTGCTAGTTTTGATATGCTTGTCAGTAAGTTTAATGCCCAGTTCGCTACTAGCCGACTACATCATGTCGATTCTATAACTTTGATCAATGTGAGGCAGGAGAAAGGAGAGTCCCTAAGAACTTTCATGAAAAAGTTCGGGAAGCTAACTCTTCAGATCAAAAACCTGGATCCAAATGTTGCTTTGCACCATTTGATAATGGCACTCAGCCCAAAGCCGTTTGCAGACAACTTGTGCAAGAAACCAACCCTCGACCTCGATGAGTTAAGGTGCAGGACCGTTAAATTTATGCAACTAGAGAAACTTCGCAAGATCTGAAACCAAGCTCGGGCTGAAGAAACTATGGACAAAGGTAAAGGCAAAGAAAGGGGCAACACTTAGCAGTTCAAACAAAGGGAGCCGAAACCTCCCAAGTTTACTCACTATACTCCCCTCAGCGTCAACCGAGGACGGATCCTAGAGGAGGCATTAAATGCTGACCTCATCCCATCCTCACAAAAGTTGCCTACTCCACGGAATGCGTATACTAGGAAGCATTGCCATTACCATCAGAACTACGACCACAACACTGATGAGTATTGGGCCTTGAAATACAAGATCGAAGAGTTGATTCAAGTCGGACACCTGAGAAGGTTCGTGTGGGGCAGGACTCCACGTTCACCATGAAAGAGCCAAAGGTGGAGAAGTCTGAAGAGGAGTCCAAGAAGAAGCCCGAGGAGAAGTCCGGGAAACGAAAAGCGAAGGCAAAGAACCAATCGTTCTAGGTCCCCAAGGTGGCGAGGTCGCAAGGGAACCCAAGTACGAGAAGTCATCAACACAATTGCTGGTGGATTTGTAGGAGGAGACTCTTCGGCATCTACGAGAAAGAAGCATTTGAGGAAAGTTCAAGCAGTACACCACACATATACCAACATGCTGAGAAGGATGCCATGGATAACCTTTATGGACCGTGACTTCAAGGCCATCAATCCTAGGTAGGACGATCCCATGGTTATTACAGTAACCATTGGGGATTTTGCAATAATGAAAACACTGGTACACCAGGGCAGTTCAGTGGACATCCTTTACTGGAAAACGTTTAAAAAGTTGAAGATTTCATAAGCTGACATCCAACCATACGACGATCAGATCGTTGGGTTTTCAGGAGAATGGGTAGACACTAGAGATTTCATAGACCTCTACACCAAATTTGGAGAAAGAGGAGCACAAAGTCGAACCATCAAGATTCGTTACTTGATAGTTGATGTCAGCACATCTTATAACATTTTGTTAGGGCGACCATCATCAAACTAAATGGGAGCGAGTGTATCCACCTCCCATTTATGCATGAAGTTCCCTTCCTCTGAAGGAGATGTTATCACGATCCATGTAGACCAAAAGACGAAAAGAAAATGTTATGTTGTCAGCCTACGACTGGGACCCATGAAAACTGAGAACGAAAAGTACAGAAAAAAGACAAAAGGGAAATAAGAGATGTAGAGTGTAAACGTGACCGACCTGGATCCGAAAATTGATCATGCACGGGTGGAGCCCGGAGAGGATGTAATCCAGATAGAACTCAAAGATAAGGAGCATGACATGAAAATAGGGATCTCTTTGGAAAAAGAGGAAGCTGAAATGATCCGATAGGTTCTCATTCACAATGTTGACATGTTTGCATGGACGACTGGGGACATGCCAAGGGTCAACCCTGAGGTCATGTCTCACCGGCTATCGGTCTACAATGATGCAAAACCTGTGGCATAGAAGAAAAGAAAACAAGGAGAGGAAAAAAGGGAGGAGCGAAAGGAGAGGTAACTAAGTTGTTAACCGCCAACTTTGTTAAAGAAGCCAAGTACACAACATGGCTTGCCAACATTGTGATGGTCAAGAAAGCTAATGGTAAGTGGAGAATGTGTACTGATTATACGGACCTGAACAAGACATACAGGTTCTAGGAGTCACTTTGGCATTTCTCACTGTCTTCTCCTTCTGAGGTCCGATATCTTTTCTATTTTTGAACGATTGAGTGCCCTGTGTTCTCCCTAGCCTTAAGGCCATCATGTCTTCCTTGTCTTCTTCGTCTTTGTCTTCTATAAGCTTGAGTGCCTGAGAAGTTGGTTGACCCTTATAAGGACTCTCTGCATTTTGGTGTTTTAGTGGTAAGGATGAAGAAGAAGAGATTCTTGAGGAGGAGGAGGAAGAGAGGGCCTCGGCTGTTGATGACTCGGGTAGGGCCAAGTAGTTTGTTGATGTGTTTATTTTTTTTTGTATCGTGGAGGATCATGCTTTTTGTTGTATCTTGAGCTCTACCAAAACTTTTGTAAATCTTGATCAATACAATTGTTATTTTGTCTAAGTATTGACTGCGTTCTTTTCATTTTCCGTGACTCTATTATGATTAACTAGATCAACTAAATGGGAAAATGGTCAAAATTAGCACAATTGTGTTCTATAACTATGTTTTGTATATTAAAACATGAAATGAAAATGTAATGAGTCCAAAATAGACAAAATAAGGGTTTGGGCATTGTATTAACACTTCCATCCGATACAGTTGTCCAGGACAGTCTCTTGCCGAAGCACCAATCCTATGTATGCTCAGAAATAGGGCGAATTGGGACATTCTTCCCTCTTTCATACCAGCTGTGAGTTTTTGGAATATTAGGCTCTATGAACAACTGACTACAAATTCAAGTCGTAACAGTCTTTTCCTTCTTATGGATTTTGACATGCAGCCAACACTAGTCTATCAACTGGAGATGTCTCATCTGGGATATAAAACCAGAACCATCCTTCTTCGTCACTGGAAAGCTTGTAGGACTAATTGAAGTCAGTGCTCCAATCAAATCCACTATCGTGCCCATTTCCAAACTTTTAATCTCATTAATGAGGAAAAACTTAAAAGTCTCTCTTGGGATTGGGTAATTGTCATCGCATAACTCTACAATCGTTGTTTGGTTAAGGATTGACTCTATCTCCTTAAGGACGGGATTGTAATTCTTAACAATTTTCTTTACGGTTCCATTCAAAACTAGGTATACATTACCAGTTTCAATTAATGTATGAAAGTGCTCAGCCACCTCACTGAAGCAAGTTGCTAGAATTTGACGATCACGAGCATCCAAGAAATCAAATGCAAATATCGTGCCCTTACCTCGATTATTTTCATACTTCTTGAGATCTCCCTTATGTGTACGCGGACTTTAATAAACCACGTCTCTCTTATAAATGCTTAGAAAGGGTGAATTGGGACATTATTCCCTCTTTCATACCATATTCTAAGGCTGTGAGCCTTTGGTATTAGGCTCTATGAACAACTGGCTAGAAATTCTAGTCGTTATAGTCTTACCCTTCTCATAAATTTTGACATATTTTACAACGAACACTAAAAATGTTCTATCATCACACAAATTTTGCAACGTCTGTCCTTCCACATCACACAAATTTCCCCAAAGTTAACGTAATACTTTGGCCAGACTTGTCTATCAACTGGAGATGTCTCATCTGAGATATAAAACCATAACTATCTTTTTTTGTGACTGGAAAACTTGTAGGACTAATTAAAGTCACCGCTGCAATCAAATCCACTATCGTGTTCCTTTCCAAACTTTTAATCTCATTAATGATGAAAAACTTAAAGTCTCTCTTGGAATTGGGTTATTGTCATTGCATTGCTCTAGAATCGTTGTTTGGTTAAGGAATGACTCTAGCTCACTGGGTAGGGATTGTAATCCTTAACAGCTTTATTTAGAGTTCCAACTAGGTATATATTACCAATTTCAGTTAATGAATGGAAGTGCTCAACCACCTCATTGAAGCAAGTTGTTAGAATTTGACAATCACGACCATCTAAAAAATCAAATGCAAATATCGTGCCCCTACCTCGATTGTTTTCATGCTTCATGAGATCTCCCTTATGTGTTACGCGGACTTTAATAGTCCACATTTCCCTTATGTATGCTAAGAAATAGGGTGAATTGCAACATTCTTCGCTCTTTCATACCATCTTCTAAGGCTATGAGCCTTTGGAATATTAGGCTCTATGAATAACTGGTTAGAAATTCTAGTAGTAACAGTCTTTGCTTTCTCATGAATTTTGACATATTTTGCCGCCAACACTAAAAATGTTCTATCATCATACAAATTTTGCAACCTCTGTCCTTCCACATCACACAAATTTCCCCACAAAGTTAACCTAATACTTTGGCCAGACGTGTCTATCAATTGAAGATGTCTCATCTGAGATATGAAACCATAACTATATTTTTTCGTCACTGGAAAGCTTGTAGGACTAATTAAAGTCATCACACCAATCAAATCCACTATCGTGTCGCTTTCCAAACTTTTAATCTCACTAATGAGGAAAAACTTAAACGTCTCTCTTGGAATTGAGTTATTGTCATCGCATAACTCAACAATCATTGTTTGGTTAAGGATTGGCTCTAGCTCACTAGAAAGGGATTGTAATCCTTACCAACTTTCTTTACTGTTCCATTCGAAGCTATGTATACATTACAAGTTTCAATTAATGTATGGAAGTGCTCAACCACCTCATTGAAGCAAGTTGCTAGAATTTGACAATCACAAGCATCCAAAAAATCAAATGCAAATATCGTGCCCCTACCTCGATTATTCTCATACTTCTTGAGATCTCCCTTATGTGTTACGCGGACTTTAATAGTCCACGTCTACCTTATGTATGCTCATAAATAGGACGAATTTGAACATTCTTCCCTCTTTCATACCATCTTCTAAAGTTGTGAGCCTTTAAAAAATTAGGCTCTATGAACAACTAGTTAGAAATTCTAGTCGTTATAGTCTTTCCCTTCTCGTAAATTTTGACATATATTATAACCAACACTAGAAATGTCCTATCATCACAAAAATGTTGCAACCTCTGTCCTTCCACATCACACAAATATTTCCCCACAAAGTTAACCTAATACTTTGGCTAGATGGGTTTATCGACTGGAGATGTCTCATCTGAGATATAAAACCAGAAACATCTTCTGTCGTTACTAGAATACTTGTAGGACTAATTGAAGTCACTACATCAATCAAATCCACTATTGTGCCCATTTCCAAACTTTTAATCTCACTAATGAGAAAAAACTTAATAGTCTCTCTTGGGTTTGATTTATTGTCATCGCATAACTCTATAATCGTTGTTTGGTTAAGGATTGGCTCTAGCTCACTAGGAAGGGGATTGTAATCCTTAACACCTTTCTTTACGGTTCCATTCGAAACTACGTATACATTCCTAGTTTCAATTAATATATAGAAGTGCTCAGCCACAAATTTAATGTAATACTTTGGCGTAATACTTTGGCCAAAAGTGTTTATCAACTGCTGAGGTCTCATCTGAGATATAAAACCAGAACCGTCACTGGAAAGCAAGCTTGTAGGACTAATTGAAGTCACTGCTCCAATCAAATCCACTATCGTGCCCCTTTCCAAACTTTTAACCTCACTGATGAGGAAAAACTTAAAAGTCTCTCTTGGGATTGGGTAATTGTCATCGCATAACTCTACAATCGTTGTTTGGTTAAGAATTGACTCTAGCTCCCTAGAAAGGGGATTGTAATCCATAACAACTTTCTTCACGGTTCCATTCGAAACTAGGTATACATTACCTGTTTCAATTAATGTATGAAAGTGTTCAGCCACTTCATTCAAGTAAGTTGCTAGAATTTGACAATTACGAGGATCCAAATAAATAAAATGCAAATATCGTGCCTCTAACTCAATTATTCTCATACTTCTTGAGATCTCCCTTATGTGTTACGCGAACTTTAATAGTCCACATCTACCTTATGTATGCATAGGGCAAATTTAGACATTCTTCCCTCTTTCATACCATTTTTTAAGGCTGTGAGCCTTTGAAATATTAGGCTCTATGAATAACTAGCTATAAATTCTAGTCGTTATAGTATATCAGTTCTCGTGAATTTTGACATATATTGCAGCAACACTAAAAATGTCCTGTCATCACAAAAATATTGCAACCTCTGTCCTTTCACATCACACAAATTTTTCCACAAAGTTAATTGAATACTTTGGCAAAAAATGTTTATCAACTAGAGAGGTCTCATTTGACATACAAAAGCAGAACCATCTTTTTTCGTCACTGGAAAGCTTGTAGGACTAATTGAAGTCACTGCTGCAATCAAATCCACTATCGTGCCCCTTTCTAAACCTTTGATCTCACTAATGAGGAAAAACTTAAAAGTCTCTCTTGGGATTGGGTAATTGTCATCGCATAACTCTACAATCATTGTTTGGTTAAGAATTGACTCTAGTTCCCTAGGAAGGGGATTGTAATGCTTAACAACTTTCTTTACGGTTCCATTCAAAACTAAGTATACATTACCAGTTTCAATTAATGTATGAAAGTGCTCAGCCACCTCATTGATGCAAGTTGCTAGAATTTGACATATCACGACCATCCAAAAAATCAACTGCAAATATTGTGCTCCTACCTCGATTATTCTCATACTTCTTGATATCTCCCTTATGTGTTACGCAGATTTTAATAGTCCACGTCTACCTTAGCTCACCAATAGGGCGAATTTAGACATTCTTCCCTCTTTCATACCATCTTCTAAGGCTATGAGTCTTTGAAATATTAGGCTCTATGAATAATTGACTAGAAATTCTAGTCGTTATAGTCTTTCAGTTCTCGTGAATTTCGACATATATTGAAGCTAACACTAAAAATGTCCTATCATCACAAGAATGTTACAACCTCTGTCCTTTCACATCACACAAATTTTTTCACAAAATTAATTGAATAATTTGGCCAAAAATGTTTATAAACTAGAGAAGTCTCATTTGACTTATAAAAGCATAACCATCTTTTTTCGTCACTGGAAAGCAAGCTTGTAGGACTAATTGAAGTCACTACTCCAATCAAATCCACTATCGTGCGCCTTTCCAAACTTTTAACCTGACTAATGAGGAAAAACTTAAAAGTCTCTCTTGGGATTGGGTAATTGTCAATCGCATAACTCTACAATCGTTGTTTGGTTAAGAATTGACTCTAGCTCCCTAGGAAGGGGATTGTAATCCATAACAACTTTCGTTACGGTTCCATTCGAAACTAGGTATACATTACCAGATTCAATTAATGTATGAAAGTGCTCAGCAACCTCATTGAAGGAAGTTGCTAGAATTTGACAATCACGACCATCCAAAAAATCAAATGCAAATATCGTGGTCCTACCTCGATTATTCTGATACTTCTTGGGATCTACCTTATGTGTTACGCGGACTGTAATAGTTC
>Ga0099824_1003667_pt1 | contig 22418 bp, 17 predicted proteins | sample SiratrowhiteBW_FD_76837 | JGI IMG/M metagenome (GOLD analysis project Ga0099824, IMG submission 76837) | Root nodule microbial communities of legume samples collected from California, USA - Siratro white BW | ecosystem: Host-associated > Plants > Roots > Nodule | place: USA: California... | reverse complement strand
TTTTTTTTTTTTTTTTTTTTTTTTTTTTTTTTTTTTTTTTTTTTTTTTTTTTTATTATTTTTTTTTTTTTTTTTTTTTTTTTTTTTTTGGTGAAATAATGTTTCGTTTTTTACGCTTTTCTCACATTTCGTTGCTCAACTTTTCCTCCGGAGATACAAACACATCCTTAGTAATGCAAGAGGCAACTAATTTCATTATTAGTTTAGGGTTACTTTATAATATATTTCGATAATTAAAGTACGTGATTAATAAACTAGTTAAAAATAATTTGCTTAATTCACTAGGATAACGTTACTTAAAAGAAAAATGCTTCTTTATTGTTATTAACTTATGCATGGCATAGATTAAACATTTGTTTTGAGTGTGTGAGGGTTTTTAAGGGCTTGTTGAATAGTTTATGATTAATATTTTAATGGAAAAGCTATGGTTATACATAAATTCTATTCTCCTATACACTTTATATTATTTAATGGAGAAGTTATGATTATCTTGTTTCTGATTTTTATTTTATTTAAGATGAATTAACTAAATCCAAAAAAGAAAAATTGAATGCAAATAAGTCAATTAGAAAGTATAAAGTTGTGTGAATATTATACAACATGTGTATGGAAATTAACATGGCTATCAATTGATTATGAAATTCAAATCGCGTGACATGCATAGTCAATACAATCTTCCAAGAAAGACAGTGGAAAAGGGAAATGACTATTGATTTCTGGCACAAGTAATCAAACTCTTCATTTCTCCTACCAGTCATTTATAGCGTTCTATAAAAATCTTGGTGGAGGGGTCAAGAAACAGCAACGTTGATTCAACATTAGTAACATCTTCGAAATATCATCAAAACATCGTCAATCGCCCCATTAGTTAGAGCATTTCTCCTACCATCCATTTATAATGCTCTATAAAAATCTTGATTTTACTCGGGGGAGAGGGGTCAAGAAACAACAACGTCGATTCAACATTAGATAACATCTTCAAAATATCGACAAAATATCTTCAATCGCCCCATTAGCTATAACAACCAACTAAAAGAAGTATTTTCAACATTATTCTATGACCTCATCCTGCTTGGTCATATAACTCTCTTCCTAGGCCATTATAGCTTAGTGCTTTTTCTCTGCTTCTATCAGTTGCCAATGTTTTTTCTTCACTTTCTCTTCCCATTCTATCATTATTTCTTTTATCTGCTGCTCCATACCATTAACTCTGACCTTGAGATTGCACAATCTTCTCAGTGCCTCCAACTTGTCTTTTTTTTATTTCTTCGTACAAGTTCTTCTACTGACGCTCTACAGATGAGGTCGCATTTCACTCTTGGATATGCATTGTCAATTCAGTGTGAGTTGTTGCCAAGTCGTGCTTGATTATGAAAGTGTAATCCCTTTCCACCCTTTGTTTTCTCACCATCTTTTCATATGCCTTCATCTTTTCTTCATAATCCCTCTTGAGGTTTACATAGTCATGGCGCGAGCTATGGAGGTCACTAACAACCTTGACATTCTTCTCCTTTAACCTTTCAATTTCTTCTTTCAATCTTTCACATCTTTTGATTCGATATCTGACATTTGTTCTTCATTTATTAGGCAAGGAGGGTCCATTTGAAAGGTAATTTGATCTTTTCGACTATTTTTGCAATCCATTAGCGATAAGGGATCTCTTTGTCCATAGTTCATGGTTTGGGGTCTCTTTCCATGCGAGCCATGTTCCCCAAGTCCTTCTGACTTGTTGCAAGACTTCACTAGCAAGTGAGGCAAGTGCTAAAGATTCTTTTATAGGATACCTAAATTGTCGTTGAGTCAGCGCTGGATTGTAATTGATACAACACTTGGTACCCATGAGCAACATGTTAGGGTATTTCCCCCAGTAGTGTATAATGTGACCTTTGTTGTCATGGAGGCTACCATTGAGCTTTGATTTCATTCAAACCTGCGAAGAGTTGTGCCCAATCTTTTTCCCCTTTCACCTCAGGTCCTTGTTGTATCACCACTTCAACTGGGCATTTGATATCAGTCACTCTTTCACATATACAAGATGCAAGCCAAACATAGAGCACAGGCAGGTAGCACAACATCTTCTTTTTTTCTCCTCTCATAGCATAAGTTGAGAGCTGCATAGATGTCGGCCAAAAACTATTTTGACCAGATTCTCATATCAGGCTTTACTCGCGACAAACACATCAATCACGACATAGTCAACAAAGCCTTTAATGTTAGGAAATAACATCACACCATACAGGGTTAAAGCCAAAACATCTGTGGACGTTTTCCAATTTTCCTTGTCAGCTAGCTGGTGTAAGTAAGACTACAAAAACCTGTGGAGGGAAACCTCTCACATCTCTCTTTTCCCATCAACCTGTTTTCCAATTCCTTTGGATGTATCTTCATAATCTTAGCTAACGTTGGAATAGAAGTGTGCTACTCGAGATGTTTATACAGGACTCTTCCTTTTAAGGGCATGTCTAGGATTTGCTAAAATTTTTTCACTGTTGGCATCAACTGAAAGTTCTAGAAGGTGATGACGGGGTCTAAACTTCTACTTCTAGCAATCTCAATAAATTTCCATACTTCTTTCTAAAAGTCCTTTGTGTTGAGCTTTCGTTCTAATTCTTTAAACTCAATCAAGTTGTTTCTTTTGTTGTATAATTTCCTTTTTAGAAACTCCGAATCAGTCTCTCTTTTTAATTCGGGCAAAAACTTCCTACACCCCATCAAATTTAACACGCACCTGTCACAAACAAGAAAATGCAGAAATACCCTCATCCTTAGCTTCTGGAATTTCTGGAACATAAATTTATATTTTGAAAAATACTTTATGGAAATATATTCTGAAAAGTTTTTTCCAAAATACAATTTTTTTCAAAAAAATGCTTTCCAAAACATTTCTTGAATATTTCCAGAATATTTTCTGAAACTTATTTTTGTCTGAAGAATATTTTTGAAATATTTCCGGAATATTTTCTGAAACTTAATTTTGTCTGAAGAATATTTTTGGAATTTTCAAATAGTGATGGGGTGGAGGTGAGAAGTGATGGGGTGCAGGAAGCTTTTGCCTTTCGACACGCTATGTTAACTTCCATTTCTTACGAGGATAAGGTAGAAACATGTTTGTTAGAATTAGAACATCGAAAAAAAAATATTAATCGGTTCTCTTTGCTCATGGCTTCATTTGCTGGTCACTAATACTGGGAGTGCGAAAGTTCCTTTAATTGCCCAGTTGAAGTCAGGATGGTATTTTTTGGATAATAAGTTGTTTAAAAAATTAGGCAATGATTATTTAAGTACAATATATTTACTATGAAATACATATGACAAAATTAGTGTTTTACGTATTTTTTTTGTACAAATTAAATTGTATAAAACATTACCTTCTTGCAGTAATTCAGAGATAAAAGGTAAAACATATTTAACATATTGTTACTGCTATAACCAATTTTTGAAAATAAATGAGTGAAATTACTAAGAGAATATATGTTGATATTAAAATAATAATAACAAATCGTTTTTATTTATTTTAACGGAAGATCAATGAAAATACTTATAAAAAAAATATATAGTACTCTAATATTGACTGGTACTTGTGGCTTTTTACTATGTGATCTATCATATTGGACACGTTCAAAATTATTCAATGAGTTTTACTTTTTAAAATTATTTGGAAGGGTGAGTTACTAGTTTTAGTACCCATACAAGCGAACGGGACGAGATTTAGAGAGAATTTATTGATGACAAAGAGAATAAATTCATACTAAGAGCTGTTCGATGACAAGATTTTTACGGCATATAAATAAAGTAGAATGCTAAATGTAATTTACAAGGCAAAAAGCAAGCAATCACATAGAATCACATTACATTTTAGATTTAAACTTCACTGTTGTCCGTCATTATTATATATATGAAAAGAATGGTATTCTACAAATATTAACGTCATACAAATTTTACTATCAGATAGCAGACAGAAATGACTTATACTCCTCAATAATTTTTCAGTTTAAAACATAGGAGGCAAAAGGGTCCTGTAGAGATATTTCTAATGCATAAAAAATCATAAATTTGAAGTACATAACAAGAACAGGCAATCACAATACAATCACAATACAACTATATATACCTTGAATCCTGATACCAAACCCCAGTACCGAATCATTTATTTTAAACCAAATAATAATGTCGAATTCACTGTTTCATTACCAGCATCTAAAGTCAAATTTGAAATCAGAATTCTCAGGTACAAAGATAATCAAACGAATATTACCAACAAGCTTTCCAACATAAACGAGATCACGATTTTAGCCAATAGCTTAATCAATATTCTAGATTCAAAAATATAATGTGCTCTAACTTCATATTTCATGGGATGCCAAAATAGTACTTGTGTTTTTCTCTTACCAGCAGCCCATACCCATAACTTTTGGGTCGGACAAGTTCCTAAAGCTTTGCCGTCAACCCACTCTGAATTGGCTTTGAAGAACCATTATCCTTAATGTCATTATCTTTAGAATCCATTTCACATGCATTAGGCGGGACATCTACTGCAGGGGAACAATTGAAGAATCCATGAGGCTGCACAAAAGAAGGGAGCTTTGTAGATCAGACAAATGAAAAACTTCCAGAAGCAATTAAATATGTAGCGTGAACAAATTAATGAGATCAACACACCCAAAAAAACATCATAGAAAATAAAAAACGCATTTATGGTCTTAAAAATCATTTGATTGAAAATATGAGGTTCACTGAGCATACAGAACAATAATACGAAATAAAAATTTACTGATATTCTAGTGCTGTTCAAAGTTCTTCGCATTCAAGCATTACCATTACAAAGTAAAAAAAAAAATCAGAACAGGATCAACAAACCACCATATAGAGTAACCTAAAATGATAGGCATACTGGAGTTCTCAATAAAAGACAATAAAAACAACCAAATGAATCAAGTAATTACCGTGAGCATAAAACCAATGTGCTCTACTGGCATGACAGGCCAATCTTCCAAACGAGGAACATGTGTGATTCCAAATACATACCTGAAGATAATAGTTAGTCTGAAGGGGAAAAAATTTGAAAACAAGTCGAGGGTGGAATGTTAAAGTAAATGGGAAAAAGAATATGAAGAAACCTATTTTTGACATTTTAATAAAACAATAAATAAAAAACTGAAGAGATTATTTCTTGATGCAGTTACACACTTCAATATACCACGTTTAATGATTTAACATTACAAATTTTGTTAAACTGAATACTTTCATGAAATCCAGTAGGAGTGTGTGGAAAAAGGGTGAAGGGTTACCATAGAACTATATTAGTTTCTTCCAAAGACCGGTTCTGCTTAACCCATGTAGCTAGTCCTTCACCAACACGCGGATTTTGATTTGGAAACTCTCCTCCAGGAAACATCTCATCACGTGAATATGTTGTTACCCAAAAATTATGCTTCAAGAAAGCAGCTCGTCTTAAAAACTTGGCTTCCGAGCCAGCCAACGGTAAGCAGTTTGAGCCAGGAACCAGTTTGTATCCTGTCAACTGGCCAGTTCTATTGCATGTTCTTGTATTCCTTACCTGAAGAATTATTAAAAAAAATATTAACAGGTCTCGATCAAAGAAGTAACTCAAAAAGTAAAAAACTGTTAGAACCATGTTTTAACATAATATACAAATCCCTGATTTTAAATGAAACTTGCACGCAAGATGCCAACCCACAACGAGTAAACATTTTCCTGGTGATAAAACCAAGTATAGAATTTTGAGCACTAGGTATTGTTTTCTTCCATAAGAAACCAATAAAAAAAATTTCAAAAAAAGACTTATATGATATGATTGTTTAGGCTATGTGTAACAACAACTTCTCATCATTGCAAATAAGTATTCAACAGTTTGACAAAATGCAAAATTACCAATGTGGAGCAATCAAATTCCAGAAGAAACCGGTCAAATTAACAACAGTTTAACAGCGATAGTCGGAAGTTGGCTATAAAACCCACAGAAGACTTACAATCCAATGTCGGGCAGTCAAAGAATTGCAATCACGCATGGCTTCCAATTCAGATCTGAGCAAAGTCTCTTCAGCATAAAAAGCATTGTTATGAACATTATTCTCACCTGGTTCCTCAACTTTCATATTGACCTCCACAACCTACCAAACATATTGTTAGAGTAAGAGTGTGCTCTTAGAAAAGAATTATGATACATGGTTTATTGGAGAAAGAGAAAGCTGTTCACAAGTAAAATTGCAAGCAAATCATGAAAGTATCCATTATTTCAGCGTTAAAATAACAGTAAAATTGGCTTCTGAATACCTAAGGAAATAACGAGGGATGGCACAAACTTGCAATTTCTAGCGGGTGGGATGAAACAAAAAGTTAGGAAGTTTTTACAAATCACGATGAAAAAGAGGTGCACTTAATTTGAGTTTTGTTTACAAATGTCGACGAGTTGACTGTAAAATTATAATCAATAATGTTTTAAGATGAAACATTATGTGAGATCTAAATATGCTTTAAATATCTCTAAATATTTCTGCAGCAGGAAAATTCACGGAGACCAGGACTGTCGAAATGACCACTTTATCTATGTTTTAATAAAAATAGTATGCAATGAACACTATTTGATTCATCTACCATTTAACAAGTACTAAAGGATAAAATAGAAGTTAATTCATTATAAATTAATTTTTATTAATAGAGACAGAAAATGATAAAGCATAAACAAGTTAGGTGTGTTCATGGTGCGGTTTGGTTCAGTTTTTGCTTAAAAATACATCAAAATCAAATATAATGCAGATCAATTTGAACATAAGAGGATCCAAACCAAAGGTTTGGTTTATATCGATTTTGTGGTTTGGTTTGGTTTATATCAATTTTGTGATTTTATTGTATAATTTTTATTAGTATATGTATAGAGTCTTATCTTTTTGACACCACGGCTTAATATTATATCATGATAATAGTTTTATTGGTTATTCTACTGTAATTAAATATTTATTTTTTTCAGTACCATATATAGTATTAAATAATTAGTTTACACATAGCAGTAGCTTTTTTATTGACAAAGGAACTAGAATAAAATAAATATAAAGACACAAGGAGTATCTATGGTTTTACAACAAAGAAAAAACAAAAAATATAAATGTGCTTATGTTGTATTAATATATTATGGCATAAGTACCAGCTAATCTCAAAGACCTACCTCTTATAAACCTAATATACCCCCTGCACACACCTATACAATATAGTACGAAGTTCAAAACATAAACATAAAAATCAGTCCCTCTATATGTTTCCTTCCAATAATTTCTTATATTGTTCTAGCACTTTTCTCTCCCAAGGCTGACAATATAACATTTGCATCAGTACGACAATTCTTCCTCCACCTTATTCATATGTTAAACATATTGTATTACTCCTCCATCATATATTTATAAGCATGAACCAAGTTCGGCACATCAGGTTTTCTCATGACATACTATTGTGGGTCACATTAATTGTCCGGTGACGGAGGCCAGGTGAACCAAGTCACTGTCTACTCGTGACACTTAGGCTGGTTACATTCTTAAGTAGAAAGAATTGCGTCCTAACTTATTATCCAATAATTGGTATCAGAGCGAAGGTCACGAGTTTGATTCCCAGAGAGTCAATTGTTAAGGAAGAAATTATTGCAAATAGTCTGGTGGCATAGGTCAGATGGGCCTAGTCACAATCGAAGAGTTCGATTCCTAGTGGGAGAATTGATGAGGGGGAGATTATTGCGGGTGACATCAATTGTGCCCATGACGAAAGCCAGGTGGACTAAGTCACAGTGGACTAAGTCACAATTGAATCATAACACTTGGACTGATACACTCTTAACTACGAAAGAGTTACGCCCTGACTAATGGCTATAACTTTTGATCTAGTAGTAAGCACTCAATCCAATACATACACATTTTCTAGTATATGATTGAAATAATAGGTGATATACTAATATTTAAATAATTGATTTTTGTTCGGTTCAATTTATTAGATCAATTCAAAAGTGTCAAACTGTCAAGTCGATCCAAAATTGTTCGATTGTAATTGGTTTTTAGTTTTTACAATCAGTTATCGGCTATTTTTTCTGTTAAGTTGTGTTTTGGACACCCCTAAGCCTAGTAAGGTAAAATTTAGTAATTGGATGAAAATTACCTGATTCAAAGCTTCACCTGGTTTAGAATCAACAGACATGTCCATACGAGCAACAAAAAAGTGCTGATGAACTGGTGCATATAGACCAGGTGCAATCATGGTTCCATATTTTCGAAACTCTCCAGGCAGCAAGGCTCCTAGGCTAAGAATTCCAGTTAGCTTGACTTCAGCTTCAATCCTTCCATCCTGAAAAAACACACCATCATTTTTCAGAGTTAAATATCATAAAATTTTGAAGAAGACAATGTACAAATAATACATGAAAAAGTAACCAAATAACAAATGTTTAAAGCTGAAAGTTCCTTCGACCAAAAATACTAGCTAACTGAAAGGGTAGAGATGCAGAGTCTTACAAAGGGTGATCAGATACTCGATGCTTGTGAATTTAACAATAATTAAATTGAGATTAATTTAAAATGGCATTGACGTAAGTATATTTATCTTAAAAAATATATGACACCCTACTTGCCTGATAAAAGTGCCAAAAAAATCCATACTCATAATTAGCCACTGTACACATGAAAGAAACAGTAAGTCTTCTAGATCTTCGGACTTCTGCTAAGCCAGTTCTCCAGTCTTGATGCTTCCAGAGAATTCCGTGATCCTCTTCATGTAAACATACACAATTTTCTATTGTTTCCACCCCACCAGTGAAATTAGTGAAGTGAGCATCAAAATACTTGATGTAGCCCAAACAATCACATCCCTGTAACAACAAACATTAAGCTCAGACTATAAGGAATCCATTCCCTGAGAGTACAATGTCATATTAGAACAAACAAGAGGAGAAATATGATATTCTAAAAACCTTCTTGAGGGAATGTGCATTTTTTCCCAAGCCATCTTCCCCAGCATCAAAAGCATTTTTCCTATAATGTGGGTCGTTCGGATCTCCATAGGGAACAACCATCTCCACAAAACTCATCCTATGAGCAACAGGCCTTCGCCCATGACTACCATCAACATATGCAACAGAATATATAACCAAACCTTCTTTGGGTGTGAATCCAATACGAAAATTCCACTGTTAACAGAGGAAGAACAAATACAAGTTATATATATGAAGTTTCAAATTATAGTTTCAATGAATCAACTCTTTTGACATTTCCAATGACAAATTAATAAAAGTAACCTAACATCTACCTTCTGCCATTCAACAAAATACCCATTGACACGGAAGCTTGGACCTTCGGGCTGAATAATTTGCAACGGTTTTACATCACTTCTATCAGAGCCACCTCTGGTTTCACCAGGAGTATAATTCCTCAATGGATCAACTGGTGGAAGGGGAACAAGTTTACGATCTTCAAACTCTATCACCACCATGTTTTGCATATCAACTAGAACATAGATGCCCTCAACTGGGCGGGCGTAGCCATTTTCCATGGGGCAGTCACTCTCAGATTGACAAAATATGAGGGGTTTGGCAAGTCTTCTTCCAGGAGCATCTGCTTCACTGTAATAACCAACACACCTGCGACAGAGTGATGCAGAACAAAGTTTCAATACAAAAAATGCAAAGGGAAAGAATGATAATGTCTCCAGAAAAGAGATCCATCGACAATGATATCCAACTAAAATTACCAGGGATCGACCATTACAAGGTCCATGTCTTCAATACCCCTTTTCTTCATAGCCTCTATAAATGGGGGAAAACTTTTGACTACAGCCTCACATTCTGCATATTCCTCAGCATCCTGAATATAAAGAGCATTTTATGGAATTGAGGATTGTAGAATAATAGAACTGCAGCAGCTTGACAAATTTGGACATATGTGCAGAGGTAAGTCACTTAACAGCTTTTCAAAACTTTACACTTCTAATTATCTTGTATAACAAAGCTTGGACATCCAATTTCAGATTTAGACTTTACCAATAAAATAAACCAATCATTATTGTTTCCCACTCATGGCAAAGGGTGACATGCAGTTTTGTCCATTTAATTTGCAGCTTGTAGGGTTGACAAAACCAATACATGAAAGATTAACTACAGCAAACGTACACTGAAAAAACTTTGGACTAAATTCTTTTCCTGATAAATACATACTACCCCAAAAAATTTGTGTGACAAAGATCTAGAAATACTAAAAAAATGTTTTGGTTAAATTTATTTTTTTAATCAGGTTTGTTATTCACTATTCGTATAGGAAACTATCATAGTCTCATTCATAACCACATAAGTGAAAGCAAACCAACCAGCTATAGAGACTGCTACTTATACAACACATTCAGTGACTGGTTCCTAAAATGTCTGCCCAAATTTAAACCATCATTAAGGGATAAAATTATTTCAAACATTAAAGTACTATACAATGGTTAGAAAAGGAATCTGAAGTCATAAGGAAAAGGCCAACATACCATTGGAGGCTGAACATCAGGAACAACATGTGATGAAATTACTTTTCCTCGGTGATGACCACCTCGAGTTACTGCATGTACTTGTGACAACTCAACAATCCATATACTAGTCTCATTAGATTTCTTGTTGTAAACAACAAGTCTAGCACATCTTGGAGGGAGTTTAGTTGGAATTAGAGGTCCTCCTCTAGTTCTGGGAAGTAATGATGGTTGGAAAGGAGGAAAGAAATACGCATCTGCCAGTGCAACAACATTTTTATCGGGCTCCAGTAAAACTACTTCAATGAAGCGCATACTATCTCTAAGCTGCAAGATATAATACAATCGGGAAGGATATGAAACATCATAAGTAATCACTAGCTAAACTCATTTAATTGTCGCCAGCACCATCCAACTTCCACTTAAACAAAGAATAAAAAAAATCATAGTGTAGCTGACAACCTCAGGAGTAGCTCCAGCGGCCCTCACAGTTGCCACGGCCACAGATATTTCAGCAGTAGTTAAAGGGTCCAAAGGGTGGCTTGACTGGGGCCTTGAGATTGCAGTGACTCCTATGCAACATTACAACAAAAATAGTAACATAGTTTAGCTAATATTTAAAAAATGCGGAACCAAGCAGAACCTACATTCAAGAACTTGCAAAAAGAATTGGAAAGTAAGAATACAAGACCTGTTTGATTTCCTTCTTACTTGTTAGTTCTAAAAACTGTTCTCTAAACAAGTTGCCACCACTCAACAATCAATACCTCATCCAAAATTGATTAAGTTCTGGAAAAATAAAATCCCAAAAACAGAAACAGATGAGCCATGTTCATGTTCACCCATTCTCACTTCTGTTTCGTGTTCCCAACTCGAGAGTATGGTTATACCTATATTATCATTTCCATGAATAAAAGCATACGACGATAAATACACGCAAACACACAACCCTTTGCCACCTATCATTTCAAATACCATCATCATACATACACAAACATAGCAGCATGAAGTGAACCGTATCGTTTTTAATTTCTCGTGGTTCTTCATACCTTAGCACCACAATTCTACATTTTAGTTTGTTAAACGAGTTCAAAAATATATACGTAGAGATTAAAACGAATGATCTCTAGGCACCGAGAGAGGAGCATAAGGATTATTCTTGCTCTTGCAAATAAATAACTAAACCTTATTTTGTATTTTAATTTTTGTATGCAATTGAGGTATTCGATTCGATGTGACGTAAAAAGAGAGAAACAGAAGTGAAAAGATGTTACGCTAGGTACCCTTGGCAGCAGAGGCATTGGTGGAGGAATCGACGGGACGAATGAGAGGGACGTCGGTGGCGGCAGTCCACTCTTGCGGCGGGGCGGCGGCGCGGGGAATGGCAGCGGAGTCGGCGGCGGCGGGACAACAAGAAGAGGAGGGCAACGGTGGCGGTGGTGGCGTCGCCTTTTGCGAAGCTGAGGCCATTGCAGAGGATTCGCTATCTCACCAATTCCGCCACCCCAATAGGTCTCAGCACAGTACACTGACATACAGCAATTCACCCTCTTCTTCTTCCTTCTTCTCCTTCTTCTTCTTCTTCTCCCACTGCACCAGCAACGTGATCTGAACACAAAGAAAGAAACCACGCAACACAGAGAAAGAGCAATGAATGAATAGAAAGAAACTCAGAGGCAGGTGTGACGATGGACACGAAAAAACAGAGTAACTCTGCTTATATAGTGCCAGATCAAGCCACGTGTTTTCAGTTTTAACTTTCTTTCCCCATACAATTATCATCGTTAATTACTCTTCCATTAGCCACGCAAATCATCGTCTTAATTGTGATTTTCTCTGTTAAGATCACAGCTGCATCTTGCATTAACAATAGCATTTTAATAAAATATAAAGTTAATGGAAAAAGATTTTTGGATGTTTTTAAAAATATTTAAAATTAATGTTGGTGATGTTTGAAAAGAGGATAGAGACGAGTACGTTGAGATTTGAGATTGAAGAGATTAAAGAAAAGAGGGCTTATCAATGGGGTCCAATACGATAAGCTGGTGGGGGGTTGATAGGACGATCTGCTTTTGGGTCTGGACATTTTCATAAAGTCCAAACAACTGATAATAACCATTTTTGACATGACAACCAAGCTTTGCTTCATTCCATGAAAAGAGCAAATGGACAAGAAAGTCACTGCCACTGAATCAGGGTACGTCTCTTTTCTGTCTACTAACATTAACTTGAGATAATGCTCAAGATCTTCAAATTTAAGAACCTAAAATTATACATAATGAGTAATAGTAGGTAGAGTTTGTGTGTGACCTATGTGATTGTTTAATATTAATTGGAAAGAGGAAAAATTACTAACACTTAATTTGAGGAATATTCCTTTAACGTAAACATAACGGAATTTTATCACAATCAAAGTTTAGATATATACATAATTTGAAACAAATCTCTGCTTTATAATATAATAAATTTATCTTAATACGAGTAATTTATGTTAAAATGATAAATAGTTAAGAAAATAAATGATGGTATAAGAAAAAATACTAAGGATTGTAGACCTTAATTTTAGCAAGATAATTATAAAGTTCAAAGAGAATGCTTAATAAAATGGGTAAGACATTAGTAAAACATAACACAGGTTATATTTTTGGTTAGAACATTTGCATTTACCATGTGAAAATTTTTCTGATGTTCCTTTTGCAAGTAAAACATGAGAGAATAATGAAGTGGCAGAATAGTTACTATGATATTACGCGATAGTAAATTTTTGTAATTATTTTCATAACAATATTACTAAATTATTATTCTTTTAGAAGCTAGATCAGCTCTTAATATTCATTTTTATTCATATATATTTATCTCATGTTTTAAATAATATAGTACACGTAAGATTTACTTCTCTCTTAAATATATAATTAAATAAATTTGATATTTGATTTAAATCCCACCCCTCCCTCTCTCTTCCTCTCTCTCATATTAATTAGTGCTAACATCATTTATGGTTGTTTTCACCCAATAATTAACTTAAGGCATTTGTCATAAAATATAATTCAAAAATCATAAAATAAGAATATTTTAATTATTTTATTATGGTAAAAAAAATTATAAAGTTTACTTCTTTACTGAATACATATATATATTATTGTGTTAATAAAATTATAAATAATCAATAAAAATTATAAAATTGAAATTTTATGACTTTTGTATGTGTATATATTTTTGCATCTCCTTAAATTTTCCTTGACAGCGATATCTAAAAGTTATTATTTTTAATTAACTTCAATAAATAAGATTTAGATGAAGTGGCGCTCACATTCTAAGTATATTGGTTGGTGAAGGATCAAATTCAGAGATCATTCTAATAATATGGAAGGCAATAAACTTACATTTTTACTATAGTTAGATTTTAGTTATGGTTTTCTTTATTAAGACATTTTGTTTTTTTTCTTATGACATTACCTTTTTATGAAGCAATAAATTTTGTTAACTAACATACTACATGAATTCAATAAGGAAAAAAATGGCAAACCGAGTGTTTTATAGAATTTTATCCCAAAGACTATTAATCCCCAACAAATGAGAGAAAGGAGAAACATGTGCCTTAGAGATTTTAATCCTAAGGACTATTAAGTTCTCAGCACATGAGAAAAAGAGTAAGTAAATGTCTTAGAAATTTTCATCTCAAGGACTAATTAAGTTTTCAACACACAAGACAAAAGACAAACGAGTGTTTTAAGGATTTCATCCCATAGACTATTAAGTCTCCAACACACGAGAAAGAGGTGAATGAGTGTCTTAGAGATTTTCATCCCAACAAATATTAAGTCCCCAACACATGAGGAAAAGAGCTAATAAGTGTCATAGGAATTTTCACCTTAAGGACCATTAAGTCCCTAACATATGTGGAAAAAGGCGAATGAGTGCCTTAGAGATTTTCATCCCAATGACTATTGAGTCCCCAACACATGAGGAAAAAGGCATATGAGTGTCCTATGAATTTTCGTCCAACATACTATTAAGTCCCCAACATATGAGGAAAATGACTAATGAGTACTCTAGGGATTTTCATCCTAGGGACTATTAAGTCCCTAGCACACAGGAGAAAAAAGGTGAACAAGTGCCCTAGAAATTTTCACCCCATGGCCTATTAAGTAAGTGCCCAACACACGATGAAAAGGGAGAACAAGTAGAAATTTTAATTCCAAAGATTATTAAGTCTCCAACGTACGAGGAAAAGAACGAACGAGTGATCTAGGAATTTTCATATCAAAAACTATTAAGTTTCCAACACACGAGGAAAATGACAAATAAGTACATTAGGAATTTTCATCCTAAGGACTATGAAGTCCCCAACACACGAGAAAAAAGAACAAACAAGTGCTTTAGAGATTTTCATCACAAGGACTGTTAAGTCCTGAACAAACGAGAAAAAGGGTGAACAAGTACCCTAGGAATTTTCATTCCAAAGAATATTAAGTTCCTTACATACCTAAAGAGGTAATGAATCTTAAGAATTTTTTGCTTATATTAAAATATCTTAACTCTAAAAAGAAACAATGTGCATGATTTTTTCAAAAGTTAAGAATGAGCATACAGGGACCATTCACTATTCAAGGAGAATGGACTCCGATCTCAGGAACCATGAAGTCTCCAAAATATGGAAGGAGAAAAGTGACCGAGCTATGATGTCAATAAATCAAAACTAGAAATGTATACAAGATGAGCCAATTTTCAAAGTCATCTTTTGTTCACAATAGATCGTTATCCAATGTTAAGTAAAATTTAAAATGATTTGCAAAAGAAACTAAGAACTGCATACAGGCTTTACAAATGTTTAAACTAAAATTTACGAAAATAAATAAATAAAAGGCAATTAAAACATTAAGACACACAAGGTGAAATCAAGATATTATCCCATTGCAAAGTCAAAACAAAATATTCAAGCATTTTCATCCACAATTTTATCATCTACAACAATTTTAAAGGGTTCTAAAAGAGAAAAGATCGGGGTATAACACTTACACGTTGAAACCTTCCATAAAACTCTTAAGCAATTATATCCCAAGAATAACTCTGGCAAACTTAAAGGAAGTCTTAACTACTGACCAGGATGCCTTGTTAGGGTTGTGGATGTTGACTTGTGAGTGGTAGTGAATGACATCCATTAACAAACATCTTTTATTATTTTGGTTCAAAACAACAAAGAACAACTTGTTTGGATAAAATTCAAAAGGAAGTGAAAACGAAAATGTTTTGGATGAGAGTAAACGAAAATAAAGAGAAAAGCAAAACAAAAACCTAAATACGGTATTGAGAGACTACGGAACATGGGTGAGTTGTAATTGTGCATTAAGGTTGTGAAAGATTAAAAACTTCCAACCAACTTACTTATATTTTGACCATAACCCTTATTTTATCGTTATTGTTCTGTTATTTAACTATATACTTGTTTCGCACTCTCTTAACATTATATTTAAGTTTTTGTTTTGCTTTCCTTTTTTATTTTCATTTATATTCGTCCAACAATAAAAGTCATATATTATATTAACCATAAAATTATGTCATTTAATATTAATACAAAATAATATGTAAAGATAATTAAGTAAGATGAGAACAATATAACAATCACGTAACCTAATCACCTAACCCAATGCAAAAAATTTAAACGACTTGAAAAAAATATAAAATTTTTTAATACTCAATAAAAAAAATTTAGAGACTCAAATGAAAATACCCAAATTTATGTGAAACTTCAAACATAATTGAGTGAAAATTTTATAATCCTAAAGATAACTAATTACATTTTAAAAAATTAAATACATAAACATTATTTTAAAAGTAACACTATTATAATTAATTATATAAATTTCACATTAAATTACAATATAAATAATTCTAATTTGCATATTAATAATTATTTATACACTATTTTTATTGGAAATATATTCTTATAATATATATATATATATATATATATATATATATATATATAATTAAAAATATAGGAGGTTAAAAAATACTAAAAACATTACTTAAGTGCTTACTTAACTAAAAGAAGGTAGAATTACAGTTGAATTATATATAATTAAAACTGTAGGAGATTGAAAAATACTAATCATTACTTAACCAAAAGAACGTGCCATTACAATTGAATTAAGTAACAACTTTAATAAAATAAATAAAAATTGTCACTTAAAACAACTTAAAAGAATTAAAATTGCTTAATGACGACTTTAATTAAAAAGCTAAAAGCTTTAACGTTAAAAAAAAACACTAAAATGTAAATAAAGGTGAAGAATTTTTACGGTAAAATTATCAATTGACTTACAATTTATCGAAATCCTTATTTTATTCAAATTATCCATTTTAGTAACTTCCAAAAAGAAGTTGCACCTTTTAGTGAGAAAAGCGGTTAAAAATTTATCAACGTCAAATTCAATTAAAAAAGTTCTTCAAGAAAATAGTATTTTTATACAATTATTCAAATTTATCAGTTTGTTTGATTTGAATTTAAGATAATAACATATAAATGGGTTATATTTAATTTACTTTTTTTAAATAAATTTAAACTAAATTAATCTGGTTAAGGTTTATTTGAGGTACAAATATTTCAAAACTAACGACGTATCCTTAATGTAGTGTACTCGAAGGCTTATTCGAGTGACAAATATTTCAAAATTAATGGCGTATCCTTGTTGGATACTCAATCCACACACCGACACAAGTCCAGCAGTAGATGAATTTAATTTGTCCAAGTCCTATGTATTCAATTTTTTCAATAATGAAAAAAATTATAACTAAAATATTAAAAATTAGGATGATTATTAAAGATTAAAAAATATTAAGAAATTATAAAAAAAATCAATTCAGAAAAATTACAAAAAAAAATTATTAATTTTTGTAATGTTATAGCACTTCAAAATTTATGAATAACAACATTAATAAAACTGATTTATTAAAAAGGTTAAACTTCATAAAAAAATATGTAAAATGTGGTTATAAGAAGAAACATCAATATTAATTATTATAAATTATTGCTATACAATTATCTTGGCGAAAATGTTATAAAAGGCTTTCACATTGACATGGATATTTTTAAGATTGACTCCTTAACAATTAAAATAAAATATAAAGTTAAATTCATTTATACAGAAACTATACTATATGCGATAAAATTTTAAATAAAGAACAAAATTAAATAAAGTAGTTTATACTGTCTTATTATCGTAAGTTATTATATATGATAAAATTATTTATATTTATGCTTTAAATTATTTATAATCAATAATATGAAAATTTTCTCTAATAATATATTGAAATAATACTTAATACGATAAATAAGAATTAAAAATATAATGTATAAATTTCAACATGTAATAATGTAAAAATTAAATAACAACATATGAAAGTATTTAAATACATAAAGCTAAAACGAATGCGTGGTGGTAATGATGCGACGTCATGTTAACATGTGATATCACATACGACACCAAAAACAAGAACCATGGGAAGTGGATGCAACATGTCTCTGATGTATACCCACCCATTCAGACCACTTTAACATCCTTTTGAATGGTTATAATGACAAAACAATTTATTAAATTTTAAATAAAAATTATTGGTAAGTTTGACTTTCGAGGTAATATAGTTCAAGGAAATTCTTTTATGAAATTATGCATCTGTTACTAAATGTAATTATAATATTCATTCGTTTTATTTTTATTTATGTATGTATGAATTGTCGTTCCAAAAATCTAAAAGGACATTGTGAGAACTCTATGCAGCAATCAAATCATGTAGAAATCTACAATATAAAAGATCTTATAAAAGAGGAAAAATATTAAAAAAAAAAATTGAAGCCTAAAGGATGAAAATGTGCACTCACATAATCTAAAGTTGAAAGACTAAAATCCAATTAATGATTATTGAAACAATTCTTGGCACGTTAGTGTAGTTTATAATAATGGTATGTTTATATTCGTAATAGGGGAAAATCCTGATATACCTAGAAAAGAGCATATAAAAGATTTACGTCAATGGTTTTCAATACATAAGCAGGATCCTTATCATCTTGAAGAAACTTAAATCAGATGTAGAAGACAATAAAAGAAAAAAATGGTGGTTTTGGTTTTACTTGAAAATGTCAAGGGATGTCTCTTATAAGTTTAGAGTTAAAATGACCTTAATAATGAATAGTAGGATGAATAAAAAACTTAGTGGGAGAAATTCCTCAAGTCTTTGAAAGAGTGTTTACATTACCTAAAAGTACGAAACTAGTAATTAGTATCACGTCAAAATTTATTAAGTCAAAATCTAAATTTTTAGACCATGCAATGAATTAGTTTTAGATCCAAAATGAACTTAGTGATATAAAAATGAGTTATGTAACTCTCACGATTATGTGATTCAATTGAGAACTAAAATTTGGTGATACAAATGGAAAAAGGTTTTGCATTAAAATTTCCCTAATGCGGAGGAACTTGAAAACAAATTTAGAGGATGTTAAAGCAACTTGAAAACAAAGTTAGAGGATGTTAAAGCAAAGTTGTAAATTTTGGTTTCACTTGTAAATATCAAATTGTTTGCAATGATGTCCCAACACTGGAATGCAATGGTGTTCCACAACAATGGTGACAATTTCTAGCACGTGCCCACTAAGCATTTCTTTGCAACTTGTACCACCATCATGCTAGAGTGGAACCCCATTTTGGAATGTTAGAACCGGGACATCTTTACCTAATAAGCTAGCCTATAGAAGCAACCTCAAGAGACAAAAGAGATTCAAACTCAAGTTCAAGAATTGGTGAACAGAGAGTGCGGGCGCAAGAAAGCATGAGTCGATGTGTTGTTATGGTTATTTTGGTACCCAAAAATAATGGTTATTAGAAGATGTGTACATATTGTAAAACACTAAATAACATTACCATCAAGTATAGACAATTTATTCATAGATTAGATGATTTATTAGATGAATTATATGCTGCTTGTTACTTTCAAAAATTGACTAATAGTTACCATTAAATTAGGTTTACGAAGAGATGAATGAAAAATTGCATTATAAACAAAATATGTGTTGTATCATTGACTTATGATGTCATTTGGGCTAACTAATGTTCCAAAAACATTTATGAGATCAATTAATCATGTTCTAAGAGAACGTTTAAAAAAATTTGTTGTGGTGTATTTTGATGACATCTTGATCTATAACATTAGTCTAAAATTGTATGTGGAACATTTGTGTGTTGTTTTGAATGTGTTTAGAAATAAAAGTTGTATGTTGATCTTAAGAAATGAACAATTTGTACCAAACAAATTACATTGTTGGATTTTATGGTAAGTGCCAAAGGGGTTCAAGTAGATCACGAAAAAGTGAAGGTTATCCAAGAATAGCTTAACCCTAAAAATTTGAGTGAGGTTAGGAGCTTTCACAACCTAACAAGTTTCGACAAGATATATGTAAGGAATTTTAACAATTTGGCAGCGCTCCTAAATGAGATTATTAAAAGGTATGTTTGGTTTAAATAGGAAGAAGAAAAATAAGAAAAAGTCTTTGTTGCCCGTAGGCATGAGTTGACTGATGCTCCCATTCTTGCACTACCAGACTTTGCAATTTTTTTTGAAATTGGATGTGATACATCTAATATGGGTATAGGGGTTGTTTGATGCAATAAGGACATTTAATTGCTTATTTTAGTGAGAAGTTGAATGAGGTCAACCTAAACTATCCCACTTATAATTAGGGGAATTGTACACCTTAGTGAAAGCATTAAAAACTTGGCAATATTGTCTTTTACTTAGAGAATTTTTATTTATAGTGATCATGAGTCTTTAAAGCACTTAAAAGGTCAAGGAAAATTAAATAAAAGACATGTCAAGCAGGGTTGAATTTTTAAAATAATCTTTGTATGCCAAAAATCATAAAGAAGGAAAAGGAAGTATTGTAGCTAATACTTTGTCTAAAAGACACGTGTTAGTTTCTACTATTGAAACAAAATTGTTTAGTCTTGAATTTTTGAAATAAATGTATCCATGTGATTCTGAATTTGCATAAAATTTTGTTGTTTGCACAAATTTCAACACCAATGGGTATTTTAGGCACAATGATTATTTGTTTAAAAAAAAATAGTGTTTGGCTAAATGTTCCATCAAGATGTTTTAGTAAGAGAAGCACACAAGGGAGAGCCAATGAGATCATTTGAGATTTAAAAGAACTTAAACACTTTCTATGAACACTTTTATTAACCTCGCATGAAAAGTGATATGGATTTTTTTTTTTTTGAAAATTGCATTACTTGTAAAAAGATCAAATCAAAAAAGTGAAACTACATGATCTGTACATTGCTTCTCCTATTCTTAATAGTCCTTAGTTTGATATTTCAATGGACTTTGTATTGGGTTCATCATGAATTCAAGGGGAGAAAGATTCTATTTTTATGATTGTTGATAGATTTTTCAAAATGGTTCATTTTATTCTTTATAAAAAGATTGGTGATGTTTGCCATATAGCTAACTTGTTTTTCATGGAAGTAGTAAGATTTCATGGACTACCAAGAAGTATAGTGAATAATAAGAATACAAAATTTCAAAATCACTTTTGGAGGACATTACGGGGTTATTAGTTACCAATCTTTTATTTTCAACTACTTACCATCCCCAAACAGATGAATAAATTGAAGTAGTGAATAGAACTTTTGGTACATCACATAGATTGTTCTTTCTTTTGATGGTGACTACGGTTTTTCTATTAGACAATAAGACTATACATGTGTCTTTACTAAAGAAAATTATATATTCACTATCACATAATTGATTCATGTTTAGAAGATTATATTTCAAACCTTCAACATACAAAATATTTTTAAAGCAAACTAAAACATATATTCCTACAGAACTAATGATAGTAATCTTATCTTTGCCAGCTCTACTGAAGGCTACCTTATTGCCTTCATGTCTTTGGAGGTCTAGGAATGTAGACTTTGTACTTGACATGTGTCGCGAGCATCTATTGTCCAAGAACCAATTTTGTTCCTAAGTCATTTTCTCATAGTTTATCTATAATAGAAATTATAAGTTCTTTTGGTATCGAAACCTTCTTGGATCTTTTTCTATTAGTTTATTAGGTTCTCCATAAGTTTACACTTGGCATTAGTAATAGTCACAGAAGCTCTTTTTTTTTCTTTTAAAAATGGATCTATTTTTCTATTTTATTCCTTGAAAACCATATCTTAAACTTGACTTGTCAAAACCATGTTTGGATGGAGGTTAGGATAAGAAGATTTAGAGCTTTCTAAAATATTTGAAAAATCATGCTTGCAACATGTTTTTTTATTTTTTTCCAGATCTTTAACTTTTACTGAGTTTGATAACATAGTTTGTGTGATTATGGCTATTTTCTCATCAGATGCAACTTTATCTTGTTTGAGCATATTATTTTCTAAGATCAAGGACTTTTTTTTTCAACTCTACAGTATTACTCAAACAAAATGTCGAAGTTGTTAAAAAGATCATTATAAGAAGGATCATTCTCATCATTACCATTAGATGACGAAGATTCATTAGATTTAAAAGTTGGAGATTCATTAGATTTAAAAGATGGAATAAATTGAGTTGTGAGATATAATTTTTATTAGTATAGACTATCAAACATAGATTTTCATGCTTGTCTGGAACATAATTTTATTCAAAATCTATGTCATCCCTTGAAGCCATTAATCCCTTTTTCTTGGGTTTGAACCTCTTTTTTGCTCTAGGACACTCAGACCTTATATGTCCAAGTTTGTTGCATTCAAAGCATACCACATTCTGATAGGCTTCTTTTTTTTTTTTTTTTTTAGGGTCCCCTTTTTTTTTATTTGTAAATTTTTTTTTTTAATTTCTTTCTTTTTTAGTTTTTTTTTTAATTTTTTTTAATTAAAATATATTTTTTTT
>Ga0099824_1003665_pt1 | contig 22424 bp, 7 predicted proteins | sample SiratrowhiteBW_FD_76837 | JGI IMG/M metagenome (GOLD analysis project Ga0099824, IMG submission 76837) | Root nodule microbial communities of legume samples collected from California, USA - Siratro white BW | ecosystem: Host-associated > Plants > Roots > Nodule | place: USA: California... | reverse complement strand
CTATAAAAAAAAAAAAAAAAAGCAGTGGAGAGAAGTTTTATATTGACCCGAAGTCGTCTTAATTTGTCCTGGTCATACTTTGTTTCTTCGTGGGGTCCTTTCTTTATTTCTTGTCACGGTTGCTATTTCAAACATTTTCCACGTTGCGTCATCTATTATTTCAATTATCGGAGTTGAATCCGAATAAACTCATTATTGTTTATGTATAAGTATTATGTTTTATATTCAAAGGTGTTTTCAGACATGGAAGACTGATTTGTAATTTACCAAATGCAAAACTAGTAAAAATAATAAGAGTTGCGTAGAAGATATCTATAAGAGTGGTTAATGATTGAATGATTTCAAAAAAAAGGTATTAAACCTTTGTTTAAGATTGATTGTTTTGAAAAAATCAACCAGAGTGGTTTTAATTCGATTTGAACTTTTAATCTGTATACTAGATTCTTTAATTTATTTAAATGTTACTTTCTTCGGTAATTAAAAACTAAATAAACATAAACATTATTTTAGATTTCAAATCCTTAACGGTGCAAGTATGAAGTGTCTAACTTTATTATTTATGTTTCAAAATACAAAATAAATTTTCAAATGAAATAGGTATGGCATATCTTTTTTACAACAATTAATTATCAATGACTATAAAGATGGAAGAAAGATACATCCATGTGATGAAAACGTAATTCTATTAAAAGAAATCAGATAAAAAAAATTCAAACAAGAAAGAATTTAACTAAACATAAAGGGATTAAGAATAGTAAAATAAGAGAATCACCGTAAAATTTAGGACAGCTTTAAGACTTTAGGAATGTATATTCTAATCATCTTTTAGATGTGTCTATTTTCTTAAAAACAAACAATCTTTATTTTGTATGTTAAAAACATACAATAGTGTTGATATGAAAAACGTTTGATAGTGAAACAGCAGGAAGAAAGCAAGTTGTTTTGGAATGGTGGAGTTTACAACTTACAATGTCGAAGAAGACAAATCAGAGTTCCACGTGGATCATTTCGCTCATACTTTCGGTGCAAATGTCTCAACCCCCGAGTTATTTTCTTCACTGATATACAAAATAAGGTTTAATTTTGTAAGAAAAATGTAGAAACGATCTACTTGAAAGAAAAAAAATAAAAGTTAAATTTAAATTTGTCTAATATTAATAGATTTTGTTATAAATGAATAGGTGTTATCTTATCTTAGGGATGAAAGGAATTATAAAAGGGAAAAGTGAATGGAAGAAAGTACAAGTAGTGAGACCCACAAATTGACCATGACCAGATTCAGCACATTAGTCAATCCACTGAATACAACCCACCACAAAGCTCATTCTTCATGTTCACATTCATGAATGCCTTTATTTTTTTCTCCCATCTCCAATTAATTACGGCACCTAATCAAGGACAATTACCCTTCATCTTGCACCAACCCGCCCATAATCCCACTTCAACATTAACATTTAACGGAATAGGTTGTACATTTAATTTATATTTTGCAGCAAAAAACAAATACTGTAGTTTATATTTAAAATTAAAAACAATTGATTGTATTTTAAATTAAGTCGATAGTATAAGTGTATTTGAGTTTTGATTATGATTACAAAAACAGAGATTTTGTGTTGAAATGGTAGAGGGAAAAAGCCAATATTGGGGTCCAAGAAGTGAATGATGGATGACCAATTCATCCATGAAACACACAAAGCACAGTGATTGGATAAGTAACGTGGGCGAATGCACACCTAAGATACTTTTTTTGATGTCTTGAGATTCAAATGTCAAAACACAACACCAGTTGTTGCAGAGTGTTGCCATGCGTGATGTAACCAACGCAAACGCCATACTGTGCTGCCTGCCTACACTTTCTTCACATTTTTCACCACTCTATTTTCTATATATATTTTTACCATTTCATTTCCAAACACTATTTTAATTATCTCATAACTATTTAAGCACACACGGCAACACAAAACACAAAGACAAATCTGTTTATTTCACTGATATGATAACACCTGCACAGCAATTGCCTTAATTATACTGTTTGCTGCTCATGCTTAATTACCACAAATCCAGTTTTATGTCCTACATGCCTTTTAATCATTCCAAGTCGCTAATCTTTTTGTATTCAACTTTCTTTCTTTCCAAATTTTACCCCTTCAAAACCATTATTTTTTCATTTCAAATTTATCAACCTCTTTAAATTTATGATAAAATTATTCAATAGATATGCCAAACAAAATAAACAAGTATTACTTTATTTTGTATTCAATCATCTTACTTATTATTAGTAGTTAATTTCTATAATTATTAGGATTAATATTATGAGTAGTTAATTTCTATAGTTATTATGATTGAATGAGATTATAAATTTTTTTGTTATTTATTAATTTATCTATTCAAGTAGGTTTTGTTCTTAATTAATTTAGTTTGTGTTTAATGTTTCACACTAAAACGATCATTGTACTTGATTTAGAAATTGAATATTGTTTGAAAATATTTTCCTTTTTCTTAAATAACCTAAATTAATCAAAGATTTCAATTGTTGGAAATAGATTTGTTGTGTTTAATATAGAGTCAAAAGCGACTTTAATTAAAGAATCGATTTACTATAATTAGATCCTTATATAATTAAAATTAAGAAATTAATTTAGTTTGACCCTGTGGAACAAACAAATTTGTAATATACTACATCTATAAACAAGAAATGTATATTAGTTTTCAAGTCTTATTCAATCTCAATACTTGATCATATTTCAGACTTATAATCATTGTATTCAATTACCTTTCAACTTTAATATTGTGAACTCTCTAATTTTAATTTCAGTCCATTCTACGGTTTGACATTTTTATGTTTATATACTCTTTTCAATTATACTATAATTTACTCGATCTACTTGTTGAGAGAATATATCGGTCTGTTTAGACTTATTCAACACAACACAAGTTGTGCTTAATTTAATTTCGTATAACTTGTACCTTACTTATAACTTGAATAGGGCAGTGCCAATTTGGCCTAACTTAATCTCTCACCCATTCAATTTGATGTGAGTTCGCTTTGACTTGACTTAACGTAGACAACGTATGAACTCAACCTCAACACGAGTTGACTCAACCTGACACGAACTTGAGTTGATTCTGACTTTGGCTTAGTACAACTCAACTTGGTGTAGATTGTGGTCCACTTAATCCAATATGGACTTGGACTTACTCAACTCAATCTTGGCTTTACCTGACTCAACTCGACTTATGCTCGACCTTAAGTCTAGCGTAGCCCAACTTGATTTAAGTCCATTGGTTGAGTCCATCCTATTTTGGGTATGTCTAATGTCAACCTAATTTGGGTCTTTCATGAATCCATCTTGACCTAGCCTAACGTAGTTTGACTTTAATATAACTTTATTCAACTTATTTTGGGTCCAACTCAATTCAAACTTGCATGAATTTGGTCTAACCCAATTCAACTCTGCATAAATTAAAACTAACTTTGTTATCTTATCCAGATCTCAGAAGACTTACTCTTTTATAACTTTAATTGATTTAGATATACCTAATTTTAATTTTTCAAAAGGTAATAAATTATTTCATTTAAATTTAACGAAATGAACTAGTCATAAAATTAAAAAAAAACGAATTTTTAGATAACTGTCCATTAAATTTGAAAATTTTAATTTTATCTCGACCATGCTTAAACAATGTATTTTCTAAGATAGATATTGTTTCCCTCCCCTAAAACATATGACAGGATGTTTGTTTGTTTTATAGGCAATGTTTCGTTTCATTTTTTAAACATGTATATTTATTTATTTATTATCAAACTCAGTTATTTAATTGCTTCTTGCTTAATATATTTATTTTTCAAAATATGAAGTATAACATATTTTATAAATACAAAAATATAATTCTATTTATGAAATGTGGGTTTTGTGAAAAATATAAATTTTAAGAAAATAATTATTCATATTTTTCAACTTTATCGTTGTAGAATAATACTTAAAAATTATAGATAGCACACACTACTTACACAGAAAATATCAAATAAATAAATTTGCAAACAATTCATCCTTACAAACTAGATTTGTCTCTACTCTACACTATAATATAAGAACAAACAAATCCCTACTACAGTATTTTTCTCAAACCCTTTTTATCTTCATTCTCATCTCTCTCTTATTACAAACAACTTCTGAGAACAACTATTAACACCATCATAATCCTATTATTTTATAGATAATAAAAAATGTCATATTATTTACGGTTAGAAAAAAAAAATCTACGAGTACAAGATATATCTTTAAAGGTGTCTCTAAAAGATTAAGTTAATATGTTGCATTTTTATTTGTTTTTCTATCATTACTTTTTGATCAGATTTGTTTTTCTATTATGATATTGCCTGTTTATTACACAATTTTCCTTCTCTTCCCATGTATACTAACAACGTTCCTTTAAAAGAGTTTATAGGACTAAATTATAAGTTTTATCTTTCTTTAAAGTTTATCCACAGTTTTAGTCTTTATATACATATCTATTTCAAGATTTAAGTATTTTTAATTTAAAAAAATCCGAGTTGTGTAAACTTCGCAAATATTTATTTTTTTAATTTTAATTGATTAAATTATTTCTTGATAACGTTGTAAATCTCTAAAACTCAATTAGAGCAAAACAAATGAAATAAAACATATGTGAAATCAAGGATTAAACTAAAATTAAAAATTTTTAAAAGACAAAATTAATTAAAAAAAAATGGAAGAAACAGAAGTACATGTAGAAGTAAATGGTTAAACCATTTTATGATATTTCAGCAGAGGGCAAGGAACGTAGTCTAATAAAGAAATAAGTAGTATTGAATGTGATTAGGTGTTAGTCAAAAAAAGAATGGGAAAGAAAAACCTGGCTAGACTCACGTGTACAATAATAATAATAATATTATTCATTTGCGTGTCTCATGTTCTATCTTCTGTGTTTACGTGAACTCAGCATCACCACTAATATCAAATCATTTTTCCAAATCACACACAAATATTATTACTCTGTCTGCGTTGTGTTTCTCCTTGTGCCCTTATACCTAATTTTAGTGTATAGTTTTTAGAAGAAAAGGGGAATGATACGTAGAAAGTTGACAAGAGAATGAGATTAGTGAGTGGGAAAACTGGTCTATGACATTCACATTCGATTCATGTAGCTGTGTATTTTATTTTATGTGCATGAATTATAATGTGGGAGAGGTTGACGAGTGGTAACGAAGGAAGAAAAGAAAGCGTGGAATTCAAATTCTGGGTCTTATTTTTGAGCACGTGTTTGGAATAGATGAAGCGATTCTAAAGAATATTATTATATATTGTTTGGTTGATTTTGGGTGCAAAGGCAAATGCAAGTTGTGGTGGGCCCAGTTTGTGAGAACTCCAAATGGGAAGAAGCTTCCTCTTGTGTTTAATTTTAACAACCACTGAAACAAAGAAAGTAAATTCAAAAAGAAGGAAAAAAGCATGGAAACAAACAAACAAGGAATGTGCACGAGGATTGACTTCTCTGTGACTGACCAAACCTCCTTATTCCTCTCACTTTCTTTTGTCGGTCCAATCACCACATTACTCCAATTTTCACATACTTTAACGGATTCTTCAAATTCTACATTTTCTTCATCCTACTTTCTAAATATTTTTCTTCCGCGCAAAGTTAAGTATGACTCAATATTATTACTCTTAATTGTCTTTGAAATGGTTAAATATCTAATTGTAAGTCTAAATCTCATATTAAATAGAAATGAAAAAGTTAAATAATAAATAAAAGAAATTCACAAATTTAATATTTTAAGATTTTGAATTAAAAGTAATATCATTTCTATGTATAGATTTAATTCAATTCTTATTTTTGTGAAATCTCTCGATATTAAAATGTTTATATTATTATGTATTTTGGTTTTTCTACTATATATACTATTATAATATGTATTCTTTTCATTCTTTCCTTATATTAAAAGTTATATTTCAGTAATTAGTACGTTGTGTCTGTCAAAACGTTAGTTAGGGTTTGTTAATCTGAGTTAGTGCTTGTTTGCATCTGTTTTTATACGGGTTTTCTTCTTCTCTTTCTCTGTGTAAAATTATTCTTTTTCATGCAAGCTTGTTTTATCTCTTTACTAGTTTCCTCTTGGTTCTTCTTTTTCTTTGTGTTTTTCAATCTGAAGCCATGTCTTTCGTTTTTGTAATACGGTATGAGAACTTCCATCAAATGAAAAACATTTTTTTTTTCTCATTGTGGTTCTCAATCTCACCAAAAAATAATGGTGTTTTTCTCGGTATCTTGCTTTTATTCACAATCTTTTGTGATTTACTATATTTTCTTTTAACCTTCGATGATTCCACTCCATCTCAAATCCTCTTTATGTTAGTAATTATTTTTGCAAAGTATATCTCAAACAAAACAATAGTGAACTTGTTAAAATATTTTAAAATTCATAATATTGATTTAATTTTCAATTTTATATATTTTATATCTTTTGCTTAAATCCAATTATTTTAAGTCACCAATATTAACAATTGGATCAGTATTGAATTTAAAAAATAAAATAAAATCTTGAAAAAAATGAACCAAACTGCAGATTTTCTAAAATTTAAGAATTAAACTAAAAATACAAAAATAAAATTGTCGATTTGAAATTTAAAAGGGATGAAAATTATAGTTTATACTTTGCTTGTTTTGCATAAATACCAAATAAATAAATAAAATTTTATTTATCCAGTTAATGATATCATTATTTTCTTACAAGTTGTTTTATGCTTAATCTCCTACACGTTTAAGCATAAATAACAAATACACATTCAATATTAATATAAAGAAAAAAAAATTATATTAAGTTAGATGGTAAATTTAAAAGAATCCGTCGATAGTTGAAAACTTCGTTTTATTTGACAAAAATAAAAAATAAAGACTGCATGCTTAAGCATCTAATTATTTTATATAAACAATTGGACGTTATTACGATTAAATTTGTTGTAGAAAAGATTGAATGCTATAAAAAATAAAAAGATGTTAATTAGAATATAAATATCAGTCACACATTTAATCTCTTTTAAAGAAGAGGGTCTAGTCCAATCTATGTGATACTGAATTTTTGTTTTTTGATTTTGATTTTAATTAAAAATGGAGGGTGACATTTTTTTTTTCTTATCCATGACATGAATAAGATAAGTGAAGCTCTATATATGTACCTAATAAATAGCACTTATTTACGAATAAGAAAACCAATGACACTTAAAATCTTCATTTCATATTTCGTTAATAGATTGGAAATATTAATTTCACAAGAAAAAAACACAATAGGTGAGATAATAAATTTGTATTGATCTACTAATTTAATCCTATATCAGACTAATTAATCACTTTGGTTTATCTTAAAAAGTAAAATAACTTTTAAATAATATACATTTAAAATTTAAGTCATACCAATTAATTAATTTTAGTTTTACATATAATAATTTGATATATAAGTCACTGTGTGTCTCTAATAAAATATTTTTTAATATATATTATCTTGCGATAGTATCCAGGGTTAAGAAAGGTTGAACAAGGATATGATAACTATGAATAAGAAATAACAAATAATATGATAACATGGAAGAATGTTCTTTTATTGAATGTGTATCTTTTTATTTACAATAGCTCACTTAATATAAAATTGTAAGAAACTAAATATGGAAATTATTCTAAATAAATATATTTGATATTATCTGATATTCTACTGATATTCTGATACTCCCTTGATTATCTCTGATATTCTACTGATTTGTTTCTTTGATACTCCCTTAATTATCTCTTTAATATTCTTACCGATATTTTCTGATATTCTCTTGATTATCTCTGATATTCTATTGATTTGATTTGTTTCCATAATAATAATATTCTAACACTCCTCCTGAGCAGTGGGATCACCAATGCTTAGCTTGCTGAGGACACAGGTAACCAATGCTTAGCTTGCTGAGGATACGGGTAAATGTTTTGCAAGTAATAACTTTGGTGAAAATGTCTACCAACTGGTTTTTTAACTTTACAAACGGAAGCTCAATACCGCTATCCTCAATCTTCTCCTTGATGGAGTGTCTGTCCACTTCAACGTGCTTAGTTTTGTCATGTTGTACAGGATTCTTTATTTTCATAGCTTCTTGTCATTCGCCCTTCTTACTGGCTTCAAAAACTGTTTTGGGAATAATAAAAGCTCTTGCAATGTATGTCACTCATTCTCTGGTTATCTTCATATGATATCTGGAATTTCGAGAAACATGTTCTGGAGAATATCGATCAGGTGGTACCCCTCTGTTTCTTCTTGGCTGAAGTGTGAAAGACTCTGATTCTGATGCTAATCTGTCATTGTTAGTGACTTCATTCATAACAGGAGACAACTCAGTAGGAAGTGTGAAAGGCTCTAGTTCTGGTGCTAACCTGTCATTATTAGTGACTTCATTCATAATAGGAGACAATTCAGTAGAGTGAATATCACTTACCTCTTGTTGGACATTCTTAGAAAGATCCTCATTGATTGTGTTGGTCCCTCTTACGTTGTCAGAGACATGCTCGTTGACTCCATCTACTTGCTCTTTTGGAACAGTTTCTTGACAACTAAGGTTACTTAACCAACTTGGTGGTTGACTAGTTTTCTCCCCCTGAACATCAAGTTGACTACTAAAGAAATATTCTGATTATAAAAAATCACAATCCATAGTCACATATACACGGTGAGTGATTGGGTTGTAACATCGATACCCCTTCTGATGTGTAGCATATCCAACAAAGACACATTTCTTAGCACATGGATCAAATTTAGTTCTGTTAGCTTTAGGAATATGAACGAACGTAGAGCACCCAAAAACTCGTGGTGGTAACATTTGGACAAGAGGGATATTAGTCTGAGTAGCTAGGATCTGTAGGGGTGTTCTGTGGTTAAGAGTCTGGGAGGGTAACCTGTTCAAAAGATAAGCCGAGGTAGCAACAACTTTGGGCTAAAACCGTGTTGGAACCTGTGCATCAAAAATCATGGCCCAAGTCATCCCTAGTAGCTTACGATTTTTTCATTCTACTACACCATTCTATTGGGGTGTGTTTGGACAGGAAGTTTGATGAATTAAACCATTTTCTCTGAAAAACTCTTGCATTGATTTGTTAACAAATTCTCCACCATTATTTGATCTAAGTACTTGGATTTTCTTGCCAAACTGAGTGTGAATCATTTGATAGAATGCATAGAACTTATCAAGGACTTCAAATTGGTGTTTAAGAAAATATACCCACGTCATGCGAGAGAAATCGTTCACAAATAACAAAAAATACTGAAATTGATTATAATGGAAATTAGGAGCTGGACCCCACACATTAGAATGTACTAATGAAAAAACAGAATTGACTCTATTGTTGTTGGGAAGAAAAATAACTCTATGATTCTTTGCCTGTGTACAAGTTTTACATTTGATGAGCTCAGTTTTACTAGTAAATAAACTAGGAAATAAAATCTTAAGGTACCCAAATGAAGGATGACCCAAACGTCTATGTCATAACCAGATTTGCCTTGTAACCGTTCTGTGAGCAAGCATGACATATCCCTTGTGAACAACCTCATCAACGTAGTAAAGACCTCCACGTTCAATACCACGCCCAATGATCTCCTTCGTAAGAATGTCCTATAAAAGACAAAAGGTAGGAAACATGAGAACCACACAGTTCAACTCCTTTGTAACTTGACTTATAGAAAGTAATTTTGATGATAGTGCAAGAACATAGAGACAATTTTCTAATTTTAATTCTTTTGAAAAAACAATTGAGCCCTCTCCTTGGACCGCAACTAATTCTCCACTGGCTGTCTCAATATGAGTTTTAATAGGTGTAGAAAGATTGTTAAAATCATGAGGATCATAGGTCATGGTGTCAGTTGCCGCACAATCAAAAATCCACTGATCAGATTTTTCTGGGCTGGTATCCTCCTTTCTTCTTTTACCTCCATGAGTGACTGCGACTCTTCCATGAACGACTTGTGGTTTTGCTTCTTCCTCTCTTCTGGTTTCACCATTACAATTACTAGTGGTTTGCGAGATGCCCACGACGATTGCAGTCTTACGATTTTTTTGTTTAAAATCTTCCCACCATTCGGGATAACCCACGATTTTGAAGCAAGTCTCCTTAGTGTGTTTCTTCATTCCGCAATGAGTACAGTGGAGGTGGCTTTTGTCTTCCTTGTCTCGTTGTGATAGACGTTGTCCAGTAGTTTCTTGGCGACTCCATCTCTGTCCCTGTTTCGGTGGTCTATTTCTTGCGGTTAAGCCTATTTTGACCTCCCCTAATGATATGTTTTCTTCGTTATTCGTGGTAGGCTTTGGAATTTGGAGTCGGGCCGCCTCTCTTCGGATAGCAGCATAGACGGACTCTAGGTCTTCTCTTGCATCAAAAGATCTCTTTTGATGACTTCAAATTTTTCATCTATCCCTGTTAGGAACTGATATAGTCTCTGTTCTTGTTTAATTTTGTTAAAGGTTGCAATATCATCTGAGCATTTCATAGGATTTGGTTGCTTTCTGTCAATCGCCATCTATATAGCTTGTAATTTGTTTCAGAAATCTTCTAAGGTATCATTTCCCTATTTCTGTGTGTTTGCTTTTCGATGTAAATCATAGATTTGCATCGGGTTTGTGCCGCTTCCATAGGTAGTAGCCAATCCCTCCCACAAAGCCTTGGCGGTTGGGAACTGGGAAACATTGTTTATCAAACTAATCTCAATATTCTGAATTATCCAGGTGAAAACAGTTTGGTCTGCCTGTTCCCATTTTTCATATGTTGGTTCTATCTCTTATGGTGCTGGAGGTATACTTGTCCAATGACTCTTCTTTCCTCTGTCACCGATAGCTTTCTTCATGAGTGTTGCCCACAATGGATAATTGTCTCCATTTAATTTGAAACCAATTGACAAATTGTCAAGATTGAATTGTGTTTGCTAAATCTCTAGGCCATTACGAAGCATATTTGCAATTTGCAAAATTAGCTCATCAGTAATGGTTGAGAAATTATTCTGGTTTTGATTCATGATGTTGCCAATTTCATCATTTGAAAATGACATTTTTGGTTTTTTGGTGTTTTTCGGATGTGAGGGGTAATGAAATAATGATGTTAGTTTTTAAGTTTCCAGGATCTAACACTGCTCTAATACCATCTTGCGATGATATGAAGGGTTAAGAAAGGTTGAACAAGGATATGATAACTATGAACAAGAAAGAACAAAGAATATGATAACATGAAAGAATGTTTTTTTATTGAATGTGTATCTCTTTGTTTACAATAGCTCACTTAATATAAAATTCTAGGAAAGTAAATATGAAAATTATTCTAAATAAATACATTTGATATTATCTGATATTCTGCTGATACTCCCTTGATTATCTTTGATAGTCTACTGATTTGTTTATTTGATACTCCCTTAATTATCTCTCTAATATTCTTATCGATATTCTCTAATATTCTCTTAATTATCTTTGATATTCTATTGATTTGATTTATTTCCATAATAATAATATTATAATATGTCATATTTTATAAAACAGATAAACTCAACTTAAGTTTCTTCATTTTGTACTCTCTTTTCGTTTTCATAATTACAACATCAATTAAGAAAAACCTTTAAGTTAAAATAATTACCTTTTTTTTTTTTTCTTTTTACGTTTAGCTATATTTTTTCCAATCATACCTATTATCTACTTATTCCGCTCGAAATATCTCTTGTTCCCTCAAAAAGTTTACGTACGGAATTTATCATTAAATAAATTGTTTATATAATATGCGAGTACAAAACATTAAATCATTACCTCAACTAATCATATTTACCTATTGATTATTCTAATGCAAATAATATAAAAATTTAGTTTTCATTTCATCATAAACGTATTGTTCTTGAATTTAAATTATTACAGATTAAATTTTAGTTAGATTTTCTCCGCATAAATTTTTTTCACCGTATTTGTACTGAAAATATGCATGAATAACTTAATTGAACTATTTAAAACCTTTCATTAATTAAAATTATTTTTAAAAAAAGTCAATAATTTTGAATGAATGATAAAAATTATGTTGAAATGAATCCAATAAACGAGTATATTGCTATTTTTATATAAAAAATTATCTGACCAAAATGAAAAGTAGTGGTGAGTACATCGAAAATAGCCTAATTTGATCCAAATCTATGAGCTTAATCCTACAAACTATGGATTTGCAGATCCAGATTAGTTTTTTTTTCACTAGTTACATCTTGTAGAATGGGCTTTTTTGTAATTTGATTGTAGTCCTGCCAAGCCCATTAAAAGGTATCTACTGGCCCAAGATAACTACTGTGGGCATAGCGCTAATGATCCTTTTATAAAGAGGGGTATTTCTTTCAACATTTCTAAATCTTCTTCCGAAATTCTGCATTTCATAATTAAAAATTGTGTTTTAAACTGTACAGTACAGAAACTATACAAAATTTAAAAGTATATTTTAAATTATACAATTTGGAAATATTTTCTAGTTTAATAATTTGGAATATATATTTAGATTATGTAATTCAGATTATATAATTAAAAATGTATTTTCAAATTACAAAATTTAAAAATCGGAAATATATTTACTGATTACATAATCTGAAATATATTTATTGATTACACAGTCAATCTGAAACGTATTTTGAAAAGTATATTTTGAATTATGTAATTTAAAAGATGTTAAATTCTAGGACCTAGACAACTAAAACATGAGCATTTTAGTCCTTTTGAGCATCCCATCCATAAAGGTGCAAATAATAATTTTATAAATAGGAGTGTGATGTTGTTGGGTAATTGTCCAAAAGGTATCAAGAGAAGGAAGATTATCATTAATTTCCTCTTACTTGATAAAGAAGAAAGTTTGAATTCTGAAGAACAAAACAAAGTAACAACAAATGAGATCCATTAAAGCATTTTGTAATTAATTGCCTAGACTATAAATCTAAAGTGAACATGAATAATTTAAGAGCAAATGCATTATGCACCCCATAATATTTGAAACTGCACTCTACATGCTTTGAAATTCCAAATTCATCCTTTGAAATTTATGTGAAATTCTAGATTCAGATTGGTGTACAATTAAGAATGCATCATTTATTATTTTTTAATTATACAACTCAATCAATATTTTTTTATAAACATGGAAAAAAGTGTGTACTATTTTGATATTGGTTTTCTTGAGAGATGAAATGGATATACAACTTTACTTCTCTCTTTAAATGTAACCCTTTAAACATTGTCAAGAAAAACTTTAATATTGGCAAATTCCTCATTTCACCTTCATTGATCACTTCTATGAGTAAGTATTACAAAATATTCATATTTACTTTTCACATCCTTCCGAAAATGTAAATGGAAACTGAAGCTATCTTACTTGGTTTTGAAAAGATCAATTTATTTACACGGACCATTTCTCTACAGAAACATTTAACACCAAGGAGTGAATTATTGTAGGATAAAAAATAAATCCTCTACTAGTAATATCACACACATTTGGCTATACCCAAAGGTTTATTCTCCACTTAGTGCAAACATATAGACTTACAACTATCACTTTATTGACCTTGTAAATCACATGCATCGTGTGCATTATAAAATCTCTAGTTAAGTAGTCCAACTTCTTCCACCTATAAAGAATAAAGATAAAAAAACACATTGTCCCTTTAAAAATTGGAATATGGCGTATAGATTCTTCTATTCCATCTTTCCTTTTTAAAATTTAAAGCAATGTATGAAAATTTGGGTATAAATTATAAGTTATAGTGTCTACTATTGAATTACTGTTTTTAAAAATTATTTTATTCCTACAAAATATGCAATTTACATTGTAGTAATTGTTTACAGTACACATTTTTTTTATTTCAAACAAGATTTTAAATATTGACACATTAAGTCAAATTAATTAGGTGCATCATTACTTTAATTAATCTTAATTTAATTAAACTTGTAAATTTTGAATTCTAACAAAATTTTAATAGACTTTATATTTTTATTAATTTAAAAATTCTTAATCCTTTATCACTCATGTTTAATATAATAAAATAATACATGGAGAAACCCATGTTTTCTAAAAACCTGTGGGTTTGAAAAATCTGAGGTTGGCCATGAGTGATGATGGGTTCACTTTTCAACGGCCATTCAAAACACGCGTAGAGCTTTTGGTATGAATGAAAAAGGTGGCCGTTTATTAGGTTGGCTGTGGTCAAAACCTCACAGAAACCACAAAGCAGATCGCTAGCTAGCTGTCTTCGACTCACATCCACGTCACCACCTCATCATTCACCTCCAATCATCAATCTTATCTCTCCCCATGCCTCCTTTTCCTAATTTTTATTTATCTATTTTTGTATTTATTATTTCATTAATACCGATCTAAACATACTATCCCTACCATTTTATTATCTTATCACATACCTAATCTTTATGGTAAAATTTTGTTTACCATATTTTCAGTATTCCAAAAATAATTATTTTTGACATGGGTGTAGAGAAACAGCTTTGTATTGGACGAGGATTAGGAGAAAAAGTTAATTGCGATGATTAATTTAGAAGAAAGCAAGTAAAAAAGTGGGTCTTTTGGTCCCACATCGGTCCAGTTGTTCCCATTTATCTTAATTTAGGTTTTTACAGATATTTTGTTGTTTTGATACCATCTCTTCCAACCAGTCCTCATAAAACGGCATTCTCCTCTTCTCTCCCAACACCACAGAAACCTCAACCAAATCACAATCTTTCTGGTCGAGCGTGATACCCGCTTTCTCCGTCTTCCTCCACCGTCCTCCACCCTTAACCGTCTTTTATTTATTCTGTTTTCACACCGGCTTTCGGTTCGGGCTTGCTTGCTCCTAATCATCGGGTTGTCATAAATCTAACAGCCCCCTTTTTCTTCTCCCACCCCTGCATGCTACCATGAAGATTTTCAACCCATCCAAATCTTTTCTCCAGAACGTGGTGTGTCCATTCGACACGCTCTTCATTATACGGGTGAAACCCTTCGATCTGGGTCTTTCCCACCTCCACCAATCCCAATTCAAAGCCTACAATTGAAAACCCCCTAGAGAAGCTAGAAACCTAAACCACTAGCAGAGTTAGCGCAAACACTGGTTCAGTCAACAATCCCCGCCGCCGAGATGGATCGCGGATCCAATGGCACGGGAACGGGCACGGGTAGCAGCAGGAACATCCTGTTCAACAAGTACGAGATAGGGAAGATGCTGGGGCAGGGAAACTTCGCCAAGGTCTACCACGGGAGAAACCTCAGCACCAACGAGAGCGTGGCCGTCAAGGTCATCAAGAAAGAGAGGCTCCAGAAGGATAAGCTGGTGAAGCAGATCAAACGCGAGGTCTCCGTCATGCGCTTGGTGCGTCACCCCCACATCGTGGAGCTCAGAGAGGTTATGGCCAACAAAGCCAAGATTTTCATGGTGGTCGAGTACGTCAAGGGAGGAGAACTCTTCGCCAAGGTGGCCAAGGGAAAGATGAAGGAAGACATCGCCCGGAAATACTTCCAACAGCTCATCAGCGCCGTCGACTTCTGCCACAGCCGCGGCGTCACCCACCGTGATTTGAAGCCGGAGAATCTGCTCCTCGACGAGAACGAGGACCTCAAAGTCTCGGACTTTGGGTTGTCGGCGCTGCCGGACCAGCGCAGATCCGACGGGATGCTGGTGACGCCGTGCGGCACGCCGGCCTACGTGGCGCCGGAGGTTCTGAAGAAGAAGGGCTACGATGGGTCGAAGGCTGATATATGGTCGTGCGGGGTGATCCTCTTCGCTCTTCTTGCTGGATACTTACCCTTTCAGGGTGAGAATGTGATGAGGATTTACAGCAAGTCTTTCAAAGCTGATTATGCATTCCCGGAATGGATTTCGCCTGGGGCCAAACGCTTGATCTCTAATTTGCTGGTTGTGGACCCACTGAAGAGGTATTCCATCCCTGACATCATGAAGGATCCTTGGTTCCAAGTAGGGTTCATGCGTCCCATTGCGTTTTCCATGAAGGAGACTGCTGTGGAAGATAACATTGACTTCAGCGGCGACGATGTTGGTGGCAGTGGAAACGTTAGTGGTAACGAAGATGGTAACAGCAGCAACAACCTCAGTGGTGAGGAACTGGACGGGGCCAAGCCGGCTCGTCCGTCTTACAATGCTTTTGAGATAATATCCTCCTTGTCGCACGGGTTTGATCTGAGGAATTTGTTCGAGACAAGGAAGCGGTCGCCGTCTATGTTCATATCGAAGCACTCGGCGTCTACAGTGATGGCGAAGCTGGAAGCGGTGGCGAAGAAGCTGAACTTTAGGGTGACGGGGAAGAAAGAGTTCACGGTGAGGATGCAGGGGGCGACGGAAGGGAGAAAGGGGAAGCTGGGGATGACAGTGGAGGTGTTCGAGGTGGCGCCGGAGGTGGCGGTGGTGGAGTTCTCGAAGTCGGCCGGAGACACGCTGGAATATATAAAGCTTTGCGAGGAAGAAGTGAGGCCTTCGCTGAAAGACATTGTGTGGACTTGGCAAGGGGACTGCAACGCCTCCCCCCAGTGACTCCAAACGGAATTAGTCTCCCCATATTATTATTATTATTATTATTATTCAACAGATGAAACCCAAAATAGCTAGTTAGTGAATTATGATGATAGTTGTTTCAGTTATGAGTATGAGTCCCTTTGGATTTAGATTTATTACTAGTGCCGTGGAATGAATAAACAAGTATTTGGAGTTTGGGATGACGAGAATGATGAATGAGAAATAAAAACTCAGGTTGAACAAACTGCTTTGCTTGTTTCCTTGTTGCCGGTGGGTGTGTGTATTCCCTCTGTTTACTACACACCGCAGACAAGAGCCTGTCTGTCCACCTTTTTCTTTAGTAGACAAGATCCAATTCCGTCTTATTCAACTCAGCTAACCACCTCCTCACCCACGCAACAATTTGAAACGCAGTCTCTTAATCCATGTATCACACAAGTATCACTGCAGATACTCTGCATAAATCTCCTTGTTTATCTCCACTTGGTTATAAGTTATAATTATAAAATCAGTTTCTACAACATCCATGTGTCATTCATGCTTTTATCTTTTCTGACATACGAGAAGGAGTGTTAGCTATGTTTTAAACTATTTCTTGTATAACGATGAAATGGACATTTTTTCAACAAAAGTAAAATTTAGACTAAAACATTTTTATAGTTAACTTAGGGGTGTCTCTGGTTTTAAAAATATGATTTTTAAGTATTTTCAACTTTTAGTCTGTGAAGAATGATTAAAAGAGTTGAAGTGAAGTGCAATTGGTACAATACAAATTGTGCCTCCTCCGTGGCCGTGGTACATATTTTGCAATGTTGGTGTCCTTTTTAGATCCGTGTGAAGTAGCAAGTTGCGTTGGTGGATCCTAGTAGGATTGAAGGGCCGGGATTTTGTGCACATGCGAGTGCAGAAAAACTCAAAAAACACCTATGTGGGCGCATACTCAATGTTAAACCAGCCTCATATTTGCAGGACTTATCCACCATTTTTTCTCAAGTTGCTCTCTCTCTCTCTCTCACATCTCTCTATCTATCTATTTGACATGACCTTCTGCCATAGCCTCCAATCACCCTAATTTTCCTACCTCACCTACTTATCTATCAACCAACATAATTACAACTTCTTCCAATATATCACAGGCCCATTCCATTATTAAGCCCTTTTCTTTCTATATATACTATCTTCCTGCTCATCTATCATATGTTCTGAAACATTATATAAAATAATTTAAGATAAATAGTTCCGTTCACTACAATAATATTAAATATAAAATTGATAGTTTTAGTATAAAAAGCTTTAATTTTTGTTATTTTGAACTTTACAAATAGTTAAGGTGGACAATATTCAGTACAATAAAAAAATAATATCAAATTATGTTACTTTTTTGTATTTCTTATTTTATTCCCCTTCATACACGCAGTTTCATATTTGATGTGTAGAAAGGTTAAAACAAGGGTCGTATTCTGGGTTTGTACCGAAGGTAAACACAATTTAATGTATGACGTATCCTGATGTTATGATGCTCCACACAGATTTGGGTTATATTGAAAAAAGAAAATATATAGAAATAAAAGGACAGAGTGGGAGTGAGAAGGCAATTCCTTGCCTCAGATATGTCTGCAGGTTTGACAAGTTCTTTCGAACTGTTGCTTCCCATTTGCATGCGTCTATTTTCATGAAAGCTCCCGCACAACCGAGTTTATCTGGGAATGAAAAATAGATAATTTTTTAAAGAAAAAAATTATATCTGACATCGTTATTTATGAATTTATGAATTATCAAATAAATATATTTTTCTGTTTACAGTATCAAACTTCCTTTTTGTTATATATAATTAACTTCTAATATAAAATTTGGTAAGAGATAATCAACATATGATAGTTTATCTTATTAACGGATTTCGGAGTGGAAAAGTGATATTTCTATAACATTAAATTTATATTTTTGAAGGTTCATTGTTCACTGGTTATGAAGTTCAAGAAAGGATTAGCATTAAAAGATTATTTATTTGATACTTAAGTTAATAAACATTAAAAAGATTATAAAATATATTAATATAAAAGTAAACAAGCAAGAGAATTTGCATGATTCATATGTATGATCCATATGTATGTATATGTTATTGAATCAGGTTTAAAATATTCTAAAAAATTTAAAATATAATTGATTACTTGGGATGACAAAAGTATTTATATCCACTGATAAAATTTACTGTGGAGAGAAAGTGAACATTTTAAATGGATACTCATGAGTTCAGGGTAATAGATAAATTACTACCCACCTGTTATGAGCACAGGGTAGAGTATTATAATATCCGTAGGTATTCATCACCTCTTATAATAACAAATAATAAAAACACTATTCTTATAATAATTATTAAAATAGAAAATATTATTAAATCATAAAAAATAATTCACAAAAATAATGTATAAGAATAAGTAATTTTTATAATTTTATTTTAGATAATTTTTTTGTTGTGTAGGTGTTTTGTTTATTGTGAATACTTATTTGTGTTTAAAAGAATAGTAACCTAAGGCTATAATGATAAAAAATATTGTCCACTAAAAAAACACTTAAAAGTGAGAATCCTCTTTGTTAATGTTATGGATAAAAGAAGAATAATTTTGTAAAAACGTTAAAAGATAAAAATTTGTGTAAAAAAAGTAATTAAGAGAAAAAATTCCCTCTATTAATTATAAATTTATATATTTTATTTTTATAATCCATGAATTTTGCTTATTGTTAATGTGTTGGATATCATAAATTATCACTTTTTAGTAGAAGCTTGTCATTTTCCCTCTGAAGTATGACATTTGAGTCCTATATTTTATTCAAAAAAATGTGAGTTAAGTTCATTCATATCCACAAAAATATTCATATGTTAATTATGTGAATTACATTTAGATTGACGTATATAAATTATTCCAAAAACTCTATTATATAGTAAATATATTTTTTATTATTCTTTTTACTGAATTTTATTTTTTTTCTTTTATTTCATCCACTTTCAGTCTGGTAAATTACCTTTTAGAAATTTATTAATATTTTATCCTTTTAGTCTAGAATATCCTGACCCCTTTAGAGTAATTATCTGCTTTCATTTTAAAATATTATTTGGAACAAATTTTATACTGATTGAAAATAAGATATTAGAAATATATAATCTAAATGACTTCGAAACAAGAAATTATCATAAACAAGAAGAAAATATCGGGACAACTGAGTTTAGTGAACAATCGAAAAATTCAAAAAATCAATATAATTTTTTAACGGTGAGACGCTGTTTTTACCCGAATTTCACTATATTTATGATTATTTTTGTTCGAACTAAGGATAGTTTTTATGTAGATATTTTCAATACAATAAATTTCTTGTTTTGAATAATTACAATGATTTTTTTTTTACAATATAAAGAGCCAAAACCAAAACTTATAAATAAATTACTAAAAGTATAATTAAAACATTTTTCTACACTCTATTTTAAAGTCTGCATATATAGACCAACATCATTCTCCCTATAAGTACTTATAAAGTTGTGATTAATAATGCATAAACAACTTTTAGTCTAGAAGCTTGGAAGACGACAAATGAGTGACAGAAGAAGAAGATATTTTAGTTCCATCCATGGCCAACGTTGCCAACTTTGTATTTGCATTTAAGATGATGTAGTTCAAGCAACAAACAAAAATTTCAAAGTTCCGTGGTCAAATCCTACATTATCTTTTTTGTTTGCTTCACAAGTTGACGACGTACTACGTTTAACAGCCACGGTTTTCTTATGTTATTGTCTCCTTACTAAATAAGATAAGTTACTTTAAATATTTATGAAAAAAATTAAAGTAAATAACCTTTTTGTGTATGATAAATTTAAATTACAGCTTAATTATTAACCAGTTTTATAAGAGAATTACATATCAGTTAAAATAAAAATGTGGAGAAGATAGACTAGAATTGTGTATTGATTTTTGAAGGACTCAAAATATTGAGTAGAAGATAAATATTTGCAAAGAAAAAGATGAGTGTAGAAGTTTTGTTATTATTGTTTTGTGTATGTCTCTTCTGTTGAAGATTTTTAGTAACAGAGAATATGCCAACACACATTCATTAATGAGGGTTGGCAATTCAGATTCAGATGAAGGAAACAACAAATAATCATATTGACACGATGCACAACAAACCAGGTCTCAACAGAGATTTTTCTTTTTCTTTAATCGTTATTCATATACAGTATCTTGAATTTATTTATAATTCATTTTCGTTGAAATTATAAAAGTAATATAAAATTTCCAAAGTATATATATATATATAACTTGTGAACAAATTTAGATTATTATTTTTTTAAATCTTTTAGCTTGTGTAATCCAGTTAGAGTAGTCAGGTTTATACTACTTTGAAAAGAATGAATAATATACATGAATTAATATATAAATATTTTTAATACAGCAATCATTCAATTGTAATATATTATGTATGATGACTTTTTATTTTTTGTAATTATATTGAAATATTTTTAAAATAAAATAAAAAATTTTAAAACATTTTTTTTCTTGTTTTCTCCTACATCGATCATTTTTTGAAATGCATTATACTTCATAAACTAACTCTTATTAAAATAACATCGCAAATGTAAAATCTTTTAAGGAATAGAAGTATGATGTTATGAAGAGCGTTGTAAGCTATATGGAGAGTAAATTTTAATTGTACAAATAAATGAAAAATTATAAATATAATATAATTGGTAAGAATTTTATCTCTTTAAAATATTTTTTTTTTTCCAAATTCTCGGGTAAGTTTAGAAAATAATTAAAACACTCTTATTGGACAGTTGAGAATATAACAAGCTAAGAAACAAACTGGAGCATCAAAGTGTTGAGAGTGAAAAGTATTCAATTCATTTTAAAAGTTTCATGATTTTCTTATTCTTTTTATAAAGGGAGTTTTTGATAATTAATCTCTGTATAGTGTGTTATATACATTATATGTATGTTGATGAGATGAATTATATGTATGATACACATTTATCTTTTTTATCCTTTATCAGTACGCTTTTTTTAGTGAATATCATGTCATTTATCCTTTTTATCCTTTATCAGTATGCTATTTTTAATGAATATCATGTCTTTTAGTGTTTAGTGAAAATATATAAGATAATATTGAGTTTCATAGATCGAATTATTAAAAATTAAACTTATTAAACTAATAATATATCATATATTTCATTAACGCTCTACTTATGTAAATTAAAATATCAATAGTTAGAAGTTAAATGAGGTTTTGTATTTAGCTTTTACAAAATATATGTATGAACCATCTCAAATAAAAAGATGAGGATGAATTTTAATTTTATTTTTAACAAATATTATACCAATCTTTTTGAAATATACATGCTTAATATAAATCATTAAAAAAACATTAAATGTCACAAAATACATTCTGTCAATGAAACATGATTAATTCTTAAATATTGATATACAATGATTAAAAGATTAAATATTTATTTATTTATTGTGTTATATATATTTAAATATACTTATGGATTCAACAAAATTAAAAGGATTTTTTATTTTACTAGTAAATTATTTGTGTATTAACCAATTAACGTTAAAATGGAAAGTTACATGTACTATATTAATTTAACTCTTTCTGAATAATATGTAATTCTTAGAAAACTTATTATTTTTTAACTATTGACTTTTCTTTCATAGTTAATGAGGAAAAAAAAAAAAAAAAAAAAAATCTTCTTTCTTTTTTTATGTTTTTTTTTATTATAAAAAAAAAAAATTTTTTTTTTTTTTTTTTTTTTTTTTTTTTTTTTTTTTTTTTTTTTTTTTTTTTTTTTTTTTTTTTTTTTTTTTTTTTTTTTTTTTTT
>Ga0099824_1003659_pt1 | contig 22444 bp, 9 predicted proteins | sample SiratrowhiteBW_FD_76837 | JGI IMG/M metagenome (GOLD analysis project Ga0099824, IMG submission 76837) | Root nodule microbial communities of legume samples collected from California, USA - Siratro white BW | ecosystem: Host-associated > Plants > Roots > Nodule | place: USA: California... | reverse complement strand
TTTTTTTGATTTTTTATCTTATAAAATATTTTTTTCTTATTTTTTTTTTAATTTTGAAATTTAAATATTGAATATTTTTTTTTTTTTTTTTTTTTTCTAATGAAGACATTTATGCTTTAATTTTTTATTTTTAACTTTTTTTCTTCGTGCTTTTATCTAATCGTTTGTCATTTCTCTGATTAAACCTACCCACAAAGTCATATCTACTAATATATGCAGTATTTTATTATTGGATAGGTTTTATAGTCTATTTTACTCTTAATTATATTTTGAAATTAAAAAAATCAATATAAATAATTTCTATGCTAAAAATAATTATGCATACTTCATGAACTTAATGTATTACAATTGTTTAAATCTTGTAATGATATAATATACTACAAATCGTTCACTACTATTTTAATAAAATTACTATTTTTTATTATTTTAAAATATAGAATACGGAATACCTCTTTTCTTTCTTAGTAATTAATTATATTATTATCTTCTTTCTTCCTGTGATAAATAAACAAGACTAATAAACTTTCTCTTATAATATTTCTCAATCAATCGATCAGGATTCCAATCAGTATTATCCTCTTTCTATATTATTTAATTAGGTAATAACATAGCTTTTTGAATCAAATTTTTACGACATAATAATTTATACATGGATAATATAAAATGTTTTTAAGTTATTACTTAATCTTAATTTATTATATATAGTAAATTTATTAATTTAATCTCAATTAATCGATCAAGATTCCTATCATTATTATCCTCATTCTATATTATTGAAGTTGCAAGATAACTTTTTGACTCAAATTTATACGACATAATAATTTGTAAATGATAATGTAAAATGTTTTTAATTTATTATTTAATCTCAATTTATTATATACAGTAAATCTATTAATATTTATTATAATTATTTTATATTTATATTATTATTAATAATAACTTAATTAATTGATATTATAATTTGTTTTACACTAAAGATGTATAAACATAAACTTTTATTTATTTTAAAAAGTATTTAAAAGTTATATTTTTTTAAAAATAAGAACTCAAAAGTTGTCTTACTTTTTTTTTTCTTTTTCTAATTCCAAGAATGCGGGGATGGAAAACTCATAAAGATACAGAATATAAGAGGTAGAAGGAAACCAGGGTATGCAGCTTTATTTTCTAAAAGATACTTCAATTTATTTCTTTTAAATTTTATTTATCTTTTTCCTCTCTTTAAAGTATGTAATTTTTAGAAAAAATAAATATACTAAATCCAAAAGTGCTTGGCTCGACTAAAAAAGAAAGCAATACAATTGCCATCATTTCCACTAAATCTTTAAAACCCTGAAAAAATGGTGATTGTTTGAAGAATTAATTAGCTCAACCTCAAACGGTATTGACAACACCTAAGTGACATGATTGAAGGAAGTTAGAAGAAGACATGGTTCAGAGGAAGTTTGGTTGAAGAAGTTGATATTAAATGGTTAAAAAAAATGAGATAGGGTTGATGTTGGAAGTTGATTTGTTTAAGGATGTGGAAACTCCACTTTGAAGTGTATTGATGGTGTAAGTGGGAAGGGCTTTAATTAGATTTAGACAGGTTTTGTTTTGAAGTTGAGAAGTGGACAAAGTACGGAATTCCCTTTCTAAAGGGCAACGTCTCTTCAAGACTACAACTGTAAACCACCAAAGTTTTCAAAGACAGCCGAAGACATATCGCAGAACGCCCCCGGTAAGCGAAAAAGGACAGGGAACATACTCTCATTTTGCTGTTCAACTCTTGTCACACCAATTTCTGTTACATCATTTCATAAATATTTAAATCTTAATTATAACATTTAATATCAACTTCATATAGTCATGAATTGGACTCTCATATAATGCGAGGAAACCCACTAAAAAGAGTCAAGCTCTAAAACAAAATTTCTCATTAGTATCAATAATAATTTTATACTTTGTTTAACATTAATGTTATGTTTATTTTCAGCCATTTATTGTCACCGTTTGTTTCTATTGTTTTGTGATGAATTAAAGAGAAGAGGATGAATATTGGACCCAGAAGAACAAAGTGAAAGAGCATAAAATTATGGAATTGCCCTCTTGCTTAAAAGTGAAGAAATAATATCTGTTTATAGTAAATTAATGTTACAATTAAAATTTGGATGTAAATAATATCATAAATATTTTTAATATAAAAAACATGCATTACTAAAGAAATAAATAAAATATATTATCATAATATTAATGTACATAAATGTGTGGACATAATATTTGTATCATGCTTTATTTTTCTAGTACATTTGACATTGTATTATTTATATGGAAAAGTTTAAATAGGAAACTGGAATATTTCAATACCATCTCTTCATCCAAAATTTTGGTAGCGACGATTTTTTTCTTTAATTTATGTATTTAATGCAATAGTTTGTTTGAAGAGTTTAAAAATGAATTAATATTGTCCTGAACATATTGGTATTGAAGACATCATATTTAATTTTATTTGTAAATTTTTTTTAAAAAACTATGAAATAAATTATAAATGTTGCGGTGATTGTGTTATTCCATGAAATGATATGAAGATGAAAAATTTTAACTATATGGATAATTGATTATTAATTGATTATGCTTTTAAATCATATTCTTTAAGAATTGTTGTTTGAAAAATTTATTAAAAAAAAACTATTTAGAGACTAATTTTTAGCTACTAAATAAAATGATTATTAATTATAATTAGAATAGTTACAAAATTAGATTTTGGTTGCTAAATAACTATAAAATAAAAATAATGGTATAAGTCACTAAAATCTTGGTAGTTAATGTTAGATATCCATTATCTTAACTTAATTGGTCACTAAATTTAATAATTGCTTTTATTTTGTAGTTATTTAGCAACCAAAATCTAATTTGGTGACTATTTTTATCACAATTAGCAATCATTTCATTTGATAGCTAACAATTAGTCTCTAAATTGTTTTTTTTTTTTGTAGTGATTATCTCATTTGTATTGAAAAGATATGTTTATATGTATTATCAAAGTTATCTTTAATAAGTAAATGTTTGATATAATTTTTAAAAGGTTATAGTGTGTTTTAGATAGTTTTTGATTTCACCATTCAATTATTTAATATGACTCAAAAATAGATTGCATGTTGATGTTTTATGTTGTACCGATTAAGACATCTACAATTGCTTATTATATAATATAATACAAAATAGTAGAGTTATTCTTGAAGTTGAGTAGTGACAATTCTTAACTTCAAAAATCAAAATCTCATAATTAAATCAATTTCGTACTATGACCTAATAAAAGAGATTTGAGAGATTGGTTGTACTAATTTTTCTCTTTCAATTTTAAAGTGGGTTGACAAATGATGTGAAAATCGATGAGTCAAAAATGACATTGGTTGACTTTTGAAAGATAGATTATTCGAATGAGCAAATTATAATGCCATATCAAGCATATAAAGTGTTTTATGTGAAAACATTTTGTTAGAACATTGATCTGTTGTTTTTCACACAAAAAGAAACAAGTGGGGTTTAACAAAGATGAAATGTGTAATTTTGATATTGGTGACACTTGTTCATTTATATTAATGATTATTAATATTGATGATGATGATGTAGTCTGACAATGTACATTTAACAAAAATATGACTGGTGATTAAAGTCCAGTTATTGGATGTGACCTCTAAAAAATCTGTTAAAATTTAGACACAAAATATTATCCCACACTTATTGTCTCACAGGGGATAATAAAAAACTTAATCAAACCATGATTAAGGAAAAGGAGAAAGCAAGAACTTCACCTACTTTTGAGGATGGTACAAAATTATATTCTTCCTCCATAACCACCTTCTTGCCATCAGAAGTGGAGACAAGCTTGTGTTAAATCATTGGGTGCATATACTTCTGAGGACTCACGCTGAGTCTATGAAAAAATTATTAGATAATATGTCTTGATCATATGATCAATTATTATTTATACATAATATTAACTATGTTTTATTTTTCACATGTTTCAAGATTCTTTGGTTGAGCAAAGTTGTCAAGATACTTTACTTCTCATGATTGACATGTCATACTAGTTGCAATTGTATGACTTAAACACCTTAGACGTGTGTGTGCTACTGGAGCAAGAGTGGCCATTTACCAAATCTTTGGAACATCTTCACGTCAATACTCCTCTGAGGCACCAAACTAAGAGACTCTACAGAATTAAGACAACAAATCACCAAGGAAATAAAAAGGGAGGTTACTCAAAAGTTGAGATAGGAGTCTGAGCAGCAACTTGAGACCTTAGATCTTTCATATTAGACACTTGATGCAAAGTAGCCTTTTGTGCCTCTAACAGTAATTAGAACAAAGGAGATTTGTGTGATTGATAATCCATTACGTGATGACATTGGCACCCCAAGCCAATATGAGTTATATGTGGACAAAACTTCTACCCTTTAATTGGTGGTTGTTGGGAAAGCTTCCGAAGGACCCAAGTGTTACATATCATGGCTCTCCTTCTGATGTGGTTGAGGTCATGGTGGAAAAAGTTAACATCGGTAATGATGTGTTTCTTGTGCCAACAAACAAGGTCATTGTTGTAGAATGGACATTTCAAAATTTCATAACCTGACCTAAATAACTTGTTAAACTTATTTCAGACATCTCAATAAGAGCATACTTACATTATTAAATTTTATTCATTTATGCATACATTTGTAGTTGTAAGGGAATGAAATTGTTTGGTATTTTGCAGAAACAAAGTCCTTATAGAAAGGAACAACTTGTATTTGTCAACGATACAATTGTCGTATTGTTAGAGGTTTTTATGACCATGGATGCAAGCCTAGCAAATGTTTTATGGGATGTTACTATATTTCTCAAGAATTATAAATATACATGTCAGATGTGTTAGAGGTTGCGACAGACAACGAAAAGTTGAAAATATTAGTCATTAAATTATGGATGATGTAACTCTCTTAAACAATTTTAGTTTTGCTTTTAGGTATATGTTTGGATTATGTACTAATGAGGATAAACATTACATGTATGGATTCATGGATTGTCAACTCATTAATCCATTGAGAGAAAGAAAAGTTGACACCCAGACAAAGATCACCAACTACATTATAGGAGAGGGAGGGGGAAACAAATATATTTTACACCATATATTCACAAGTAAGTGTAGTTTTTAAGCCGTCAATTTATAGTCTGTCATTTATATTAATAGTTATTTTCAATGCAACACGATTGGTAGCTAACAATCCCTAACATATCTCAAACAAAAATAATAGATTGATAATTAACATGAATTTATGAACTTACGCTAATTAAACACCCCCTATTCAGCGTTTTTTCATTATAAGTGCCTACTTCAAATATAACATTTTGAAGCACAAACTAAGTACAAGATCCTAAAAATTTACATAGTGGCATCTCGAGGTTATTAATTTAATTAAATATATGTTGTTTTTCATTTAAATATATTAATTATGTTGGTATTGAATTATAGTGTAATAAGATGATTATGGGTGTGGCTACTATGTAATGTAATGGATGACAAGCATTGAATGAACCAATCTTGAAAAAGGTTGGACACAAGTTATTATATTAAACTAATTTATTATTAAATAAATTATCTCTACTTTATGAACTAGTTTTAGGAGTGATTAAACACATAATCTTTACTCAGTTTAGCTCAACCTACCATTGGCACTTCGAAAGATGGATGTGCAAGCCAACCTACTAGTTTTCTTAAATTTTTGTTTTTTTTTTCTTTTTATTTTAATATATACATATATATAAGTAAAATTAATCATATAAATAATTTCAATTTTTTTAATTAATTAATTAATGTCTCTAATTGAATAAATTAAAATGAGTATTGCCTTTACATGTTAACTTACTCTATTATTATTAGTAATTATAACTTAATTTATATATTTTAAAGATATATTATTGGATATTTGCATCCATAAAATAATATAATACAAAAAAGTTAATTTTTTAAATTAATTTTTATTTTAGTTTTTAATTTTAAAAGAGTAGGTCAACCGACTAGGTAGTGTGAGAGAGTGGGATGATGGGTTAAAAATGCCAACCGGACCCATTTTGTCATGCCAAACTTATTTCAAGTTATTGTGCATTACAATATTTTATGGAATTTTGAATTTATTGACTATGCTAGTTTAGTAATTGAAACTTATTTTATCAATTTTTATAACATATTAGACTACATGATATTAGAATAGTTTTTAGATTTGGTTTTTAATTTTACTTTTAATTTATGATTTTCTTTTTGTTTTGAAATCATTGACATTTTCACTTTACAAGTTCTTTTATATACATTTTTCATTATATTATTTTCTATTGAGTTATATATTGTTAATGTATGATTTCACATAACATTATTGATTCTAGATGGTTTTCCAAAAATTTAATATACATGGATTGTTTGATTGAGGTAGACAACAGAAAACAAACAAAACTAAACAAATATGGCAACAGTTATAACCACATTTGTCATCATATATCTACTTTTGTCGACCATTTTGAACAAAATTATCATAAAGTTGGTGTGATAATTAACAATTCTTTTAACTTATGTATCACCTACGATGATTATTTTGTGCAAAAGCGTTATTGTATATGTCTATCAGGACCATGAAGAACCCTCTCCCTCCACAACTATCAATACCACAAATAACTTTCTCCTACGCCACTCATGAGCATCTTATGCAAAACCGCACTATTCGTTTGTCTATCCTTCATGATTTAAAAGGCGATTGAAATGTTGAAGATCATTAACAACTTGATGTTGGATATAAAGATGTTTAGAACTAAACTGATAAAAAAATGTATAAAAATAAAATGTTATTGGATCAATTTGGATATTCTTTTTTTATAGAATTGAGGGGTTCGAATTAGTTTATAATATAACACTTCATAATGGTCCAACTGATCTAAAAAAATAAATTATTTTAATACTATTATATTTTATATTATTTCATTTATATACGAGATATGTGTGGATGAGAGAAAAATATAATTTGTAACTTGTTTCATGTTTATAAATATGTGATAAAGAAGTAATACAACATGCTTAACATATCAATGATGTGGATGAAAATACGTCTTGATTGTTAGGAATGTTAGCTCATTAACTTGAGTAAGAAAATTGCTAAAACAAAGTCAAATATTACTTGAAAAGAAAAAGCTACATAAGGACTAATTTTAATGATTACATTTTAAATTTCTTAAAATATTATATAAGCATGTGTAATTGATCTATTAGACTTGTAAATAGATTTAAAATTCATTAGACTTATAACAACATAACCATATTTGTTAGACTTATGAAATATAGATTCAAAGAATTTGCTAGACTTATAATAACATAACTATCTACCTTTGCTCTTTGTTTTTTCTTTTTATAGCTCCAACACTCTTTTGTGCCTTTTATTCTAGTTCTTACGTCTATAAAAAGGTTGTTAATATTTGAAAGTAAATTGTTTAATATTATACACAATATTAAAAAAATATATCTTTTTTATTAATAAATAATGAAGTTACTCATCAAAATATAATATTAGATTACCATATAAAGTAAAAATGATCATACATTTGTTAATAAAAACTATTTTATAAATCTATAAAACTAATTCAATTCAAACCGATAAAATTAGTTTCATTTAATTTTGTTTTTTTTTTTTCAAACTGAAGGAATCCGCACCACCCTAATTAAATATATGAAGAAATGAGAGAGAAATTTAGTAATTTCTCACGAGATATAATAGAATTAGGAGTGACAAATATTTATTTAAAAAATAATTTGAAAAATAAATAATAATGATAGCTTGCTAGTTCTCCTATCCTGGAAAATTACACTAAATCAATTATATTAGAAATGGTGTAAAATAAAAAAAAAATTCTTTATCCTTCAAATTTAATTTACAGAGTGAATAGTCAATATAATAATAATAATAATAATAATAATAATAATAATAATAATAATAATAATATATTATATCTTGGTTTCTTCCATCTCGATATCAATTAAACCTTATACCTCCTAGTTACAAAATTTTCTTCATCCTTTAAATAGGCATATCCTAATCATTATTTAGGTGTAGTAATCTAATCATTATTGTAATTAATTAGCACAATTGTAGATTAGCAATTTAGTAAGATTTAAAAATAGAATATCATTTTAATGAAAACACATACAATTTTACGTATTTATTTCCTATGTTTCACCTACATACAAGATTTAACGATTTTACAATATATGTTGAAAATTCTATCATGAAGAACAAGAATAAGGAAAATCCAATTCGCATAATTATAGGCATGATGCATTGTATGTTCAAAAAATTCGAATTCCTTCCATTATAGTCCTAAGTAATTCAGGTGTTTGAGGATAACATGATGATATATCAATCTTTCCTTAACAAATTAAAGTTCCCAAGCTTAACTCCTCAATGTCTGAAATATATTCAATTCATCTTGTTTTGCTTAAAGTTTTAACAAAAAATTATTTTAATTCTCGCTTTACTATATCAAGGAAACAATAATACTTTCTTTACTATTGTAATCATTTATTAAAAAAATGAAAAATAAAAGATAATATAATTAATATGAATGATAAAAAAAAATATATAATAAAAGTAGATAATAGTAATTTTTATAAAACATAAATGTTAATTATATTTTTATGGAAGGATATGTATGAGAGAAGAGATTGGCCCGTATTCCTTTCCCTTTTGTGGGTTTTATATCTTGGGATCGAAAGCAATAATTAGTGTTGGATTGATACGATGGAGTATAGTGTTGTCCTAAAACAAACATGCATGCTTTCTTATAAAAATGAATTAAATCCATTTGGACTTGGGAGGTGAGAGGGTAGTTTTTTTGTTTTCTTTGAATAGAAATAAAGTATTATGAAAAGATGTAATAGGAATATATTGGTTGAAGTTTGGAATAAAGAAGTGATTTAGTAGTGATATTGGAATGAAAGCAGTGTATAGGAAAAGAAGATGCAGTGTAGGCATATAGGTGTCTGGTTTTGTTGTGTAAGGAAGAATAAGGAGAGAAGGGAATGATAAGTGGGAGTCCCAATAGCAATAATAATGTTTACTCTGTCATTCTCGAGCCTTGTGTTTGTTCCCGCGATTCACAACCTCTCCTCTGCAACCAACTTTATGCAAATACCATCTACACTACTCTTATACCATTACTATTACTATACTATACCATACTCCTACATCTTCTACATTTTACATTCACACTATCAGACTTGAAAATACATGCTCAATAAGGATACAAGACCTTAACTGAAACTAAAATTCAAATCGAAGACTATTATAATAGTCATCGTTAAAAGATTGAAATTTACGAGAAAATCAAAGAACTTACATATTTTTTTTGAAAAAGAAAAATATATTCTTTAAAAGGTAATACTAGCACCTACAAACTGCATTTTTAATAATTTTTTTTTATTTTCATAAGATCATAAATTTGTTAACTTTTATAATTGTGAATTGAGATATTATTCTTAATCCAAATTTGAATTTGATATATAAAAGTGTAAAATAAAAATTTGTACGGAGCACACCACAATGAGTGAAACTTTAGTCTGATTATTATTATTATTTATTATTATTATTATTATTATTATTATTATTATTATTATTATTATAATAAAAGAAGTATAAGGCGATAAAGGAGTAGTCTCAAAAGATACCACTAATCCCAAAGTTACCTAACTCTCCTTGTTGGTAACCAATTAAGTCAATTGGATTGGAGTCCAGCAAGAAAAACGGAAGAGCGAGAGAATCATGCAATTGCATTGCATGGCATGGTGTAGTTTGTTTTGTGTGGCCAAACAAATTCCATTTCTGGCAATCTCTCATGCATATATCCGAACAAAACAAAGCCTCTAGGTTTTTATATATGCACACAATACACACATACATATAGTTTGGTAGTTTTCTCCCTTTCTCTTGGCTAATCCAAAGCAAGAAATCAATGCTTCTGTTTCTGTTGCACTTTTCTTCCTCCAATTCTTTTCCAGAGAGAGAAAGGGTAACTGAGCCACAAGGTCACTGTCAGAGCCATAAATGAACAACCCTCTCATTTGCTTTTCATTCCCACCCAAACCCCATGTGAAATCTTAACCCCTGCCAAAATATTTCCTTCCACAACCCTCTTATATTTTATATTTTTTTATAGATTTAGAAATTTAATTGTAAATTATATAAAATGAGGTTAAAGTTATATTCTTCAACTGCTTAATCATTCACTCCCTTCCCTTTCTTTCTTTCTTTTAACTTTCTGCCTCTACAGTGAGAGGAGACAAATATGTAAGATGAAATAAATATACTTTCAGTCGAGTTAGAAATAGAAAAGATATATAGGAAGAGAGATAAAAAATATATGTATAAATAAACTCTATCATTTTTAAAATTATTTCTCCTTCTGTTTCATCTTACTAAACATTACACATTATTATTTTTTCCTTATCTCCCCTCTTCAGAACCAAACCCGTGATAGTAGCAGATTTGGTTATTTAGTAGATAAAAGGACAAAACAAAAATATCATAGGTTAGAAATTAGAGAAAGAATGTTTGATTGGATTGAAGCGAAGAAGAGTACTCAAATGCAATCAATGTATTTTACTATTATTTCATAACAGTTCTTTAACAACCGTTTATTTTATGACAGTCAAAAAACTACTCTTAACTATAGTAATAATTTAAGAATATTTTTTTAAAAAAAACACAAGCAATTATATAGGTTTCATAATAAATTATATTTATTTTTTATTTCACTTTATTATTATTATTATTATTTTTCTAACAATTTATATTTTTTTTTCTTCTTTATTTATTTTTTATTTGATGATAGAAAAGAAATGAATAGAATAACAACATAAAATAAAAGTTAAAATATTTAGATAAACAAATGGAAAAAAAACACTAATGAAATTCCATCTTATTTTCACTCCTTTTTCCAATTTGCAATAGAAAGAAAGGATATACATAAAGAATTTGATGTTGGTATTTTGATATATGTTTGTAGTGAAAAATTGGAATGTTGGGTGAGGATAGACAGAGTCCCGATGTATATAGAAGGAAGGCATAAGTCCCATCAGATTGAATGGTGTGAGAAGAAAAAGAAACAGAAAAATGAGCACATTCTTTGAAATTGGATTGTGCTTGGGAGCAGAGTGCCCATTTTTGGGTGCCTGAAATTCTGCCATTTCTTGTTCTTGATTAAACTCCACTCCGACAACTAATCCAAAGCCTGCTCATCACATGCACTCTGCCTCTCGGTCCCACACTGCCTTCACTCTCTTCTCCCTCTCCCTTCCCTATGACACTCTCTATTAGGGATCCTATATAACACACCATTCACTCAAATCTTACCATTTCACCTTACTTCTTTCATACACTAACTCCTTCATTTCCTTTTTCTTTTTCATCCCATTCTTTACCTCAATTATTCTTCACAACCCTTTTCCCTCTCACCTTTCATTACTTTCTCACGTAACAACTTATTTAATTAACTAACCCTTTATCAGGTAACTGCTGCTCAAAAAAATTAATATTTTTTCTTTTTAGTACATAACAAGTGTCTTGCATGAGAAGGAAAAATACTACGCCAATTCGTTTCACTTGACGAAAAAAAAAAATGGTACCGACATATAAATGCAAATGCAGTTTGACATCTCTTCGTGCTATTTTGAGACTTCAAAACTAATTTTGAAGAACCAAGAATTGTGCATAGCTTTTGCTACAGTAAAATGTTATCTGTCCGACCCTGCCATTTTCTGTGATCTGTTAAAAGTTAGGATTGCACTATACATAACGAAATGTTAAAGCAGTAACATATTACATAATTTTTTTTTCACAATATACCACTATTTGCTTTTTTTGTTTTAACTTTTTTCTCGTATATGAGGTTGAATTAGCTCCTGTGATCTCTCAGACCTGTGAAGTTTGCACATGTCTGAGCATATTACTTACATTTTACCAGTGGCATGTCTCTGAGGCCTGCTCCGATTGCATATTGAGTTTAGTGTCCTTCTTAGGGAAATTCACCTAGTGTATTAATACAGCTATTATATTGAGATTGAAACATAGTACAATATTTTAACCAACGTTATCGGTTAGGTCAAGTAATACATGTGTGATTTTCTTTATGTAAAGTCTTAAATTGTTTTGAAGGTAATTTTTAGGGAATCAGTCCTATCTTGTTATGGAACGAATTTAGTAGGTCTTGTAATTAATTTTGAATTAAACCAAATTGAGGAAAATGCGTATTTGTTGGTTACAACTTGCAAGTAACATTCAAATTTGTGGTAATATCTGCTTTGATTCAATTCCAACTTACAGAGATGTCAAATGTATAGTTTGAATAGCTAGACGTAGGACCACGGAATAGTAATTCACCTAAATATGTGACTCATTTGATTTACTTAATTACTTTGCTGAGACTGGTCCATGTGTAGGGTGGGGTTAAGGAGCACGACTCATCTTTTCCTGGCTCTATTTGTTAAGAAGAGTGGAACATGTGCCAGATTTTCATCAAACAAATGCTGGTAAAAATAATAATACTAATACTAAGGTAGTTAATTTTCAAACCGAAAATGCATTCATAAAAGCTTTTACGTTGGTTTATTTCAGCCCAAGCTGTGGATATATGCACGATCGTGAATGAAGCAGTCTTAATACAAATATATAACCAAAAGAATGAGTTCATATATTTTCATTTGCTTAGAGAGAAATCCTATTGAAAATATGATTGAGCCATGAAAGCAGACACATATATCATGGTAGAAATTTAATTTTATGTCAGATTGCATATAAAACCTAATGAATGAATGGAATATCTTTTTTGGGTAGGCACAAGTGGCAAGTTCTTGTTCTGTATATATTGAAAGGTGACTAGTCAAAGGATGCCATGTGTGCTACAGAAAATTTCCTTGACTGTAGGGTTCCTGCAGGATGTTAATTAGAACCAAGGTTTGCCATCATCAGTGTGCTTTACAAACCAGAAAGTGGCCCTTTTTTTGCTGACTTCACTTCCCTATCTAGGTAAGGACCAAATCCAAATGCCTACAGCAACAGATACCACTTGACTTTGCCTCTATAGTTCCAATAATGGAAATGAAAGATAATTCTTTCCATTCAGAGGAACTAATACCAATAAGTAGTTAATAACACAAACTAATGAAGAAAGAAAACTTTGTGAAACCGTATGCACTAGAGAATCTTACAGGTAGTTCAAGTAACTTTCATTCACGACCAATTATCAGTACCTTGTATTGAAAGCTTACCTAAAATTCCACAACTTTTATGGCTGGTTTTGAAAAATTGCAATTACAACATGCATGACCGGTACTCATAAAACGTCATAATTGGATACTGGTGTGGGGGGTTAGTCATTTGTCAATGCCCCCATTATAAATCAAGCTTAAAGGCTTCTGCTGGGATCATTGACTTGCCAAAGTTTGTGCCAACGTAACCAAAACACAACCAACTAGTTAGTGCCTTGTCGACTAATTATGCTTTAACCAACATATTTTGTCTTTAAGCTCTTCCTTAATAAAGTCAAGGTATTGATAATGAGTAAAAAGTATCTGGTTAATAAAATTAATCCATCAAATTAATTTAGAAGTAGTTTAGCAACTGTGTTTTCAAAAAAATACGAGAAATTAACATTTAAGAATTCATATCAAGAAAAAAAAAAAAGAATGATTTTATAATCTTAATTGGGTACTCGTTATATGCTACTATTTTATGAAATCAGCTCAATGCATGACTAATCACGTGGAAGGGAAACTCCCTCAATATCAATAATTCTTCTTATTTTGAAACCTGTTGTGCTATGATAATCTTCCAAAGGTGTGTCCCAAAAAGTACTGGAGGAAAGTTCTCTTAACTTCACCTCTAATATAACTTGAAAATCTTCAACAGCATTTGAATCTTTGCCCCCCCACCCCACACACACACTCAAACCAAAGGGCAAATAAATTAATGCGTACCTGTGACCATGGTTCCTGAAAACACTTTATAACAAATTTATAACTTCCGGCCACCAGCTACTGACTATAAATACAGATATATACATACTTCAGTCAAAATCATTTTATATATCGACATTAATATACAGTACAAATGCTGTGTAATGAATATATATCTGTGCATGCCTATATACACTCTGATATAGTGTTGTCCTGCTACTATTGTCATCCACATTCGTTCCATTATGTGATTTAATTTTTCTAACCACAAGACGTGTAGGTCATGCACGAGGTACAATAATGTGCCAGTTAGTTTGGATCATTCTGTGAAGTACAATAATGCACCAATTAAATGAGTGAGGGTTAGTCAGATAGATAGATGTAGGAGAGTGGCATGAACTAGGTCCTTGTGTAATCTGAGTTGAAGTGTAAGAAAGATGAATATATACATATAAAATAAACAACAGAATAGAAGTTAGAATAAACAAGTAGTGACAATCTCTGGGCCCAATGTTTGTTAAGATTAGAACCGCATCAGACCAAACCCATAAAAAAAGGGTTTTCCAAAAAGAACATATATATGACCAATGGTTGTGTTGTGTCCCATACATATCAGTCCTAGTGTTCTGCCCCACGTCTTGCAGAAACCATGGTCAGACCGTGTGTGTAATGAAGAACACACTAATCGAATCATTTCAGTCTCTTAATCAAGTTTCTGATCTATATTCAGTAAGTATATATATATATATATATTAAATAACTGCGTATAGGAACAATGCACATACTTCATTTATTTAAGTAGGTATTTATATATTTTAATAGTAACATGTCTATATCCCATGCACTAAGGGGAAAGAATCTTTCTAGGTCATCAAATTGATTGTTATCGTTTTCACAGCATATTTTGTTAAGATCAAATGTGTTAATGATTTTCTTCAACTTAATGTAGGGTCTGTGTTATCTAGAATCAGCAGCATGCATGTCGCCACACGGGCTTGTCCCCAGCAAAGAAATTCCAAACCCTCCAATCATGAAGTTGATTAAGTTGCTCACACAAAGATTGTTTTCTTAATGAAGTCTTAATTCAATTAACTAATGAAAAACATTACGTTGGAAACGATGAAACGCATTCCATTTTATTTATTATGAGTAGCTCTGGAATTTCCATTAATTTGAAACTGCCTGGATTGGACAGGCAGCTCATTAGTACCATCCATATATACTATGGTCTCAATGAATGGTGAAAGTGATGCACCGCCCAAAATAGTAAGATGGCAACATCAACTTTTGCATGACCACCTTCTTTTCTTTATTTTATTTTGGTGCTACTTCGTCAATGCAATATGAATTTCTTTGTCTCTATCAATGATAGTTGCTTCTTCTCAACAAGACACTTTTAAAAATTTATATGCATATTTTACTGTGAACATCCCAAACTTAATTGTCCCTAAACCTAAACCTACATATGGGATGAGTACATAGTTGTACATGTTCAGATATAGAACAAAGTTAAGCTGTATAATTGCCTGTTTGGACTGGGATCAACTGCCTGAATAGGAAAAATAAGAGACGAGCCACACAAAACCTAATGAGAAGTTGATAACTGATCTATGATGAAATTAAAGAATTTAGAGTAGCTATGTGTTTCTATTATTAGGTATCCTTTTCTCCTTTCAATGTTTTACCTATAGTAAAGCAAAAATATGGGGATTCGAACTCATTTAAATGAAAATTTTTATATGTTCATTGTGCTCTAAGTTAATACATTATTTTCACAGTAACCTTTCAGATTGAGTGATGAGTAGTGTCCCCAGCCCATGTCTTATGTAGGTCTCCCTTGATTGGCATTAGGTCACCAGTGCCTATTAATTAATTATTATATGCTAGACAAAAAACAAAGATGGAAAGCAAAGATGTTAGAGGAGAATCTCATCACCTTTTTCATTGGATCAAGCTAGGTTGGAAACCAATGCACCAAAGACCATTAATTAGATATGGCTGTGTCACAAATTCACAGCACCACAGTGAATTAATCTCCCTCTCTATTGGATGTGGGCCATAAGACAGGAACCTTTCTTTTCATTATCATTCTTTTCATTAATCATAGGAAATGACCCATGAAATCAACAGTGACCTCACCAACAAAGTTCTTTGTATTCCACCATTGAAATGAAAGTTCAACTCTTTCGATTCAAACTTTAATAATAAAAAAAAAACTGTTTTAATTTAAAAACAAAAAGGCAGACCAAAATAACGAAATATAAAATATTGATAATCAGAAAATATTCACATTGTTTTCTTATTGATTCTTAAATTAAAAACATAGCAGAAAGGTTTTTGTAGGAACTGTATACACAATGTACTGCACAAGCTCTTGCAAATAATGTTGGGTTTTCATTTTATATATCAATAATTTTGGGGTTTTTAATACGTTTCTATTTTTTAAATATATTAAATTTTGGTTTTAACTCAGTTAAAGTCTGATTTTTCATTTGCATTTACTATTTTAAGGATGACACATAATTTTCTTCGAATTCTATAGTATAATAAAATGACTTGTCTATTTTAAATAGTAAAATTTTAGCATTCTTCAAGTGAAATGTTATGTTTAAGTATTGTGAAAAAAAAAATTGACAGATAATTTACCTATTTAAATTGATCATAGTTCAAAATAATTCTTTTTTACTTTAACTTATCCTAAAGTGAGGCATCATTATTTAACGAATCTATGATACAAAGACAAATTCAAAAGTATCAGCTATAAAATAAAGTTACAAAACAAAATTTGAACATTAGAAGGCTTTGATCTGGCCAAGTATTTTCTATCCAAAAGTCCATACAAAAGTCATTTCCAAAATTTCTCTCTCTCCATAACTCATTTTCATGATAAATACTTTTTAATCAATGACATCTCACTTTCATTAATTACATTTTTAAAGATTTAAATATTTCAAATGAAAATCAATTAGAAGAAAAAATCGAATCTTATAGATTTTCAAGAAACTGATAACAATTTGTTGTAAAATCTTTAAAATAACTTTTTTTAAAGAACAATAGCATTTTAGTACATATATTTTGTATAATTAAAATTTATGATTAATAAATATTATAAAACATATAAATAATGTTTTAAATAAAATTTATCGCATATAATATTTTAGATTTATCATAAACAATTTAATTGTGATATATAGTTCGTTTTATACGGATCATAGTACCCTTCACCGGAGAAAATTTGATTTGAGTTGGATAAGAACCTTTTGGATAGCAAAACTTTTTGAGTATTCAACTCAGCTACATATCTAGACTTCAAACATGAAGACTACTAGTTAAGACGAGACAATTATGGCATATTTGAGGCACTCGTTTTGTAATAATTGTGATATAATGTAATTAATTACTACTATTGAGCATTTCTTTTAATAAATATATTGAGAATGAATTAGAGATAGAGATGGAAATGGTAGAAAGAATTTATAGACAGTTAAAAAGATTAAATGTACAATTATAATAGATGATACTTTGACACATTTCAATAGAAAAAAAAAAAACTTTTGCTACAACTGTAAATTTATGTGAAATACATAAAACACAATTTTAATTATTTTTCACTGAGAGAGGGAAAAGTGATATTTTCACTCTTCAAGTTTTGTGTTATAATTTATATAACTAGTATTTAGTATCTACAACTTATCAAAAAGTTATTTTTATATGATTACATTAATAATAATAAACATAGTTATATATATTATAATTGAATTTCGAATATATGAAATATATTTATATTTACAGTAGTGAACAATTTGAATTATGGTATAAATTCATAGAGGAGTAGATTTGCAGATGATACCAACCAATGTTATATTCTAAATATACTCTATGAATTAAAGAGTTGATATACTGATGTGAATGATGTGTTTAATCGTAAATAGTTTATTTACAATCAACCAAAATATAAGAATATTTAATAATAAATTATAATAAAATATCCCTAATTATTATTTGTACATATTTTCTTAATTACTAAGATGAAATTATATTTTTATATTGAATATTGAATATTGGTTAAGAAATATTAAATATACTTACTGGGTATTTCCAATTAAAAAGCATATGGATAAAATATTGAATATATAAATAATAAATATTTTAATTTTCCTTAAACAATATCCTTAGAATATTTATTACTATTCTCTTATTTCACTTTGAATAGCGAAATATCCTCTCATAATTTTTTATATAAATAATCCTATCTAAAATAAATAAATAAAAATCTAATACTTTTTACGTTTAGTTTCTTGGAAAATTAATAAGAAAAAAAATTATAAGATGATATTGAATAATACCAAAAAATAAGAATTCTAAATTTTTCTACTGGTCCTGTATTCAGTAAAAGAATAATATGATTTTTTTTTCTATATTTTAAAGATGTTAAATATATTTATTTTTACTTAAGCTCTTTATAAAGTGTTAAAATTATAATAAAAATATTGTACAAAAACATGACAGTGCTCTCTAAAATCCGGCCCCATTAAAGGGAAGAGAAAAGAAGGTAATGCATGTGAAACTGCACCATCCAGTACATCATATCCTATCCTTGGCTAATTAATGATTCCATAATTTCTAACATTATAATTAAACTGTTCTTTTTACATTATTATTGAATGAAAATGATCCTAGATCTAGTTTAGTATGATAGCAAAAGTTGACAATTTAACTGAAATGCAAACAAAAACAAAAACTTGGAACTACAAGGAAAGATGGAGAACCACACCACATAAAACCTGTTGGTTTAGGTTGTATTCATTATTGAAGGGCACCCCAAAAGCTAGATTAAGAAAGATCATTTGGTTGCCCTTTTGTTTTGAGAATACACTATTATAGCCAAGACTCCCGCATTCAACATATTATTGTCTGCAACATATTTTACCATTTTTGGCTATTTTTGTGCAGATCCTTGTGTCCTTACTTCACTAATCCGGATTCAGTTTGTCCATTGTGTCAAATTTTTGTTTGCTATCTGATTAAAGCTCCTTTCCTTGTTAATAGCCAGACGTACATTCCCTTTTAGAAAGTTCAACAACACCCACTGCATTTTAGAATTGTCACACTACTCCTTTGGCCACTCTCAATTTTCATGTTTTGCTACAAATTAATTAACGTTATTTCTTTATAGAACATATGCTAATAAGACTGTTTTAATAAAGGTTAAAGGGTCAAAGGAATGGCCAGACATTGTTAATAGTGCATTTGAGCATCACAATTATTTTCTGGATTCAGCCCAAAAGGCTCAAAATTCAGCCCAAATGGCTCATAAAGTATTCATAGTGACGAAAGTATGTAGGCTTTAACTTCTTCCACCCCACTAATTTCTTTGTCCACCTCTAGCATTGTTGTTTGATTTATATAATTTTAGCTTTCGTGACATGTGGTCAACTGATTCTTTTAGTTATTGGTTAAATTTATATATTTCATTTGAATTTGGTCTCCTATTAAAAATTATCTACATTCTTACTCGACAAAACATCATTATTTTATATTAAAGTTTATCCAAATTTTTTTGCTTGGAACCCAAAGTATAATTCTAATTAATTTTTAGTTTTACATACCGAATTATTTTGCTCTATGACGTGTTTGAGTAGAAAATAATATTTTTGTAGAGGATTTAAAATACTCTATGATAAAGTATATTTTTTAACATGAAATTTTAAAAGAAATTGAAATGAAATTTAGAAGAGGAATTTAATTATATAAAATTATAAAATTTTATATTTTATTTAAACAAAAGTAAGAATTAGAATTTTTTTTTATATCTTTTTACCTCTCAAATTATGTTTATTCTTTTCATGTTTTCTTTCTAGGTGAGTTGTTATTTGCTAGACATCTTTTGTTTATTTGATGTTCATGAGTTTTTTTTGGGTTAAATTTAATCATATAAGATATATATATGCCAATCTTGACATAAGTAAGTCAAGATGTTTTTATTAGAATATTAGAGATAATCAGATAATATCACTAATAATATAAGAGAGATAATAAAGAGAATATCAAAGAAACAAATCAGTATGATATGAGAGATAATCAAGGCAATATCAGAGAATAATATCATTAAGAATATCAGAAATAATCATAAAAAATAATCAAGGGAGTATTAGAGAATATTAGAGAATATCAAATGTATTTATTTAGAATAATTTCTATATTTAGTTTCCTTGAATTTAATATTAAGTGAGCTATTGTAAACAAAAAAATAAAATAGAACATTTAAGAAAAATCTTCTTCCATGTTATCATATTAGTTGCTCATTTTTGTTCATAGTTATCATATCCTTGTCTAACCTTTCCTAACCCTCGATACCATCGTAAGATGGTATCAAAGCGGTATTAGATCCTGAAAACTCAAAAACCAACATCATTATTCCATTACTCTTTACATCCCAAAAACATTAAAAAAAAACAAAAATATCATTTTGAAATGATGAAATTGGCAATAAAATGAATTAAAACCATAATAACTCCTCAACCATTATTGATGAGCTAATTTTGCAAAATTACAACTAATGGCCTAGAGATTCAGCAAACACAAGTCAATCTTCACAATTTGTCAATTAGTTTCTTTATAAGAATTACACTTAGCTACAAATAAGTTTAATTATGATAACATTGATGTAAAGGATTCAATAATGCCTGTTGGGGTAATATTTTAATTTAGGGGCCAATAATATAGAATGAGTGTATAATATTTCAGAGAATGGGACTGGAGGCATATTAAAATAGTAGCTCTAAAGGATTCTAAGTTATAGAAGGCAAGTGGGAGATAACAAATACCCATTAACTATTGTGAAAAGAAAATAATGTGGGAAAAATTAACAAGAAATAAAAGGCATGGTGAAAATGAGGTATGGTGTATGTTGGGTGATTTTAACGTAACTAGGAACTCGAAAGAAAGGAAAGGGCTTAGTGAAGATGGTAATTAAAAGAGGGAGATACATGAATTTAATATCTTTATTGAAAATTTAGAACTATTAGATATACTAATGATTAAGAGAAATTAAATATAGTATAAAACAAATAGGACATTCAAAAGTAGGTTAGATAGAGTGTTAGTGTCCCAAGAAAGACTGGATTTATAGCCAGACTATAAGAAATGTGTTCTAGATACATCAATACTTGATATTATGCATTACTATTATAGAACACTTTGATAGATTGGAGCTTAAAACCCTCTAGAACTCTAGACGTGTGGTAGACAACGAATGAATCTAAGAAAACTATTAAGAGGTTTTGAGATATCTATGTGGTAAAGGAAAATGATATGAGGATCTTAAAAGAGAAGTTAAAAAGACTAAGACTTACGAGTTTGAAAGAAAGAGATATTTAAGGATATAAACTACAGAAAACAAAAGATTATTTCAAACATAAGAAACTTAAACAAAAAAGATGAAGATAGTGTCTATAGACGTAGTAAATTTAAGAAAAAAACAGTTGTTTGTATAATTGAAAAAAATAAATTTCAAATAGGATGCATTAATGTGACAAAAATCTAGGACCAAATGATTAGAGATAAGTGATCTGAACACGAAATAGGTTAATCAAGTAGAGGAGAACAAAGAACACGATGAAATAACTTAAAAACCACATCAAGTGATGTGAGGAGTCACCTAAGGTTAAGAAGAGATCAAGAATTTCTATAAAAGCAAATTCAGTGAAGATTAGAAATTAAAATCAGGTTAGATACCATAGAATTCCATTCTATTAATCCTGAAGATAATATGTTAACAAACAAATTTTCAGAAAGGGAAGTTAGGCAGGCCATGTGGGATTGTGAAAGTAGTAAAATCCTAGGCTTGATGGTTTCAATTTTTGTTTTATTAAGTTTTTTCTAGGATATTATTAAAGTGGAAGTATGAAGTATTGGAAATTATTTTCATATTTGTGAGAAACGGCCAAGGGAAAGAAATAAATAATTCATAACTCTTATACCTAAGAAAAAAAGTAACAAGGATTGGTGAGTATAGAGATATCGCTGGTGGCTAGTGTGTACAAGATAATATCTAAAATGTTCTCAAATAAACAAAGAAAATTTTGCATAAAATTATAAATCAAATGTAGTATGCATTTATAAAGAGTAGATGTTTGTTAGATGGTGTGGTGATAGTGTGGTGGATGAGGTAAGGAGGAAAAAGAAAAAATATATCATTGTAAAGGCATACTTTGAGAAAATATATGATTTGGTTAATTGTAAAATTCTTTACTATATGATGGAAAGATTGGGCTTATGCTCTGAATTGATCAAACTGATAAAGGAATATTTGAAATCAGACAAATTCTTCCTCCACCCCATATCCTCTTCCTGCACCCCCATATAATTTTTTTATTTCATGACTGCCCTTCATAAAATTACATAAATATCTTCTCCTTCGTTTTTTGAAATTGTGAA
>Ga0099824_1003658_pt1 | contig 22447 bp, 12 predicted proteins | sample SiratrowhiteBW_FD_76837 | JGI IMG/M metagenome (GOLD analysis project Ga0099824, IMG submission 76837) | Root nodule microbial communities of legume samples collected from California, USA - Siratro white BW | ecosystem: Host-associated > Plants > Roots > Nodule | place: USA: California... | reverse complement strand
TTCACCCCTCAGACACATGTGTGTGTTCCAAAATTACACACAGCGAACCACTTATTTGAACTGAGCTAACCACTTAGACCTTCCACTCCTGAGACACATGTGTGTGTTCCAAAACTACACACACCGAACCACTTAGGTGAACTGAGCTAACCACTTAAACCTACCACCTCTGAGACACATGTGTGTGTTCCAAAATTACATACAGCGAAGCACTTATTTGAACTGAGCTAACCACTTAGACATTCCACCCCTAAAACACATGTGTGTGTTCCAAAATTACACACAGCGAACCACTTATTTGAACTGAGATAACCACTTAATGTTTTCACCCCTTAGACACATGTGTGTTCCAAAACTACACATAGCGAACCAATTATTTGAACTGAGCTAACCACTTAGACCTTCCACTCCTGAGACACATGCGTGTGTTCCAAAACTACACACATCGAACCACTTAGGTGAACTGAGCTAACCACTTAGACCTACCACCCCTGAGACACATGTGTATGTTCCAAAATTACACACAGCGAACTACTTATTTGAACTGAGCTAACCACTTAGACATTCCACCTCTGAGACACATGTGTTCTAAAACAACTGCGTTTTCTCTTTCATTGTTATGCGGGACAACACATGTCATGTCGGAGTGTCAAACGGATGTAAGAGAAAATGCGGTATCAAAGTATCATTTTCCTTATCCAAATTTCCATCAATATATTGTTATTCGTCTTGTAGATCCATCCATGCTGTGATGTATGCATTAAATTAAAAATCAAAGGCGTGTATTTTAAAAAAAATATTTTGATATAAAATATATTGTAGTTTTAGATATTACGTAAGAACGTTTAATTTTTAAAAGTAAATTTATGATTAAGATTTTATAATTTATATCTTAATAAATTTATATCGTACAAGATCCAAAAGAATCTAAGGAATTTGTGCAGTTGAAAGAACTCCATACTTTGTTTAGAAAACTTTCAAAATCACAAGATCCAATGAAACGTAAAAAATGGAAAGACTATATTTAGGTTAACCAACCAAAATTAGCTTCGATAATTATATACTAAGAAAAAGCAAAAGCTTCATGATAATAAAAAGTCATAGCAAATCCCTATACACGAGAACAAAAGTAAATAAGTATGTATTTGTCTCATCTTATACTTATTTTTATTTTAAATTACTAGAATATTTTTAATTTATCTTTTATTTTATTTTAAAATTTATGTAACTATAATTTATTTTTTTATTATTTGACATACTGAAAAAGAAAATTTGTTTATTTTTCACATTAAATTCGTAATAATATCATATTTTTTATTTTATGTCTTTTATATTTTTAAAAGATATTTAATAATATTTGAATAGTATACATCATCATCATCATATAAGTACACAATAAAAAGATAAAATAAAACACAAATTTTACATTCATCAAATTATTAAAGAGAAAAATAAGTATAAATTTCCTAAAGAAGAACCTAATACTCTATTCGTCTTCCTACTTGCCAACCTATGCAATGCAACATTCTTCAAAATCATAATAAAATCGTAATCATTAATTACATTCTCTCTCCTACTCCTTGATTGCACGATAACAAATTAAGAGTTCAGATTTTTCAAAACTTTGGTTTCAGGTTAATTTTGGCGGAGAGGATCAAATGAAGATAAAGAGTTCCACTGCCATTAATATAGATTTCAAACCTTCTCTTTATCAATGTATCATTGTGTCATCCACACTTTGATTGTGGAGCAAAATCTAAGCTTTTACAAACAACTTTTGTATGCTACATTCATCACACAAAATAATTGTTGAAAAAATGCATGCTATGGCCAAGTGTTGTGCAAATTGTGTTGCTTTCATTTCATGGTCCCACGCTCTCGTTTTCTAATTTAATTAGGTGATAAAGTGAAGTGTCTGAACCCTAATAATAATAATAATAATATTAATGATATTCGAATGGTGGGTGTGCTGCTTAGGAAATACTCATCCATGGGTGCTTGCAAATTAATCTCTTTCATAATCGCTTATAAATTCAAGAGCTTCAGAAAAATAAAGATAAGTAAGAGATCATTGTCATTTAGGTGTGGTAGTAGATGAATGAAATTGAAGTAAGTGATCAACCCTTGAATTCTGCTAGTACCATTTTTTTATGCTCAAATTTTAAATTTCACATTAATTATTAATTGTATGTTTTTATAAATGTAAAATTTTGAATTCTGGGTTATGATTTTTGGGCAAACCAACAATATGATGTGGATGGTGGCTACCATTTGGGATGTTTAGTTCAGTGCCAATCAATTGAATGGTTAAGAAACTTTGACTTATCATTGTTGAAATAGCGATTGCATGTGTGAGTTTGTTTGCGAGGAATCATCCAATAAATAAGAAATAATATCTTACAGTGAAACTACATTCACATGAGAGCATAAACAAATATAACTTTTCATATTCAAGTTTTATATTTACAAATACTAAACAATTATTACTCAAAATATAATTTTTATTATGCTAAAATTTAAAAGATAAAACATGACAGAAACTACTTAAATATCTCATACAGTCAAAAGATTTATTAAGTTATATTAACTTGTTAACTTAGCTAATTATGGATCAAAGAATAACATTTTTGAAGGATCATATTTTACTCATCTAGTGCAAACTCTCGTCCAGGCTCGTCACGTGCTTTATTGATAAAAAAATGAATAAGTTTGCAGATCTTATTTTTCTGATACGATGAAGCATTATGATTTAGTTGTGTGATAGAGAGAAAAAAAACAATTTTAATAAATAAAAGAAACATTTTTTTTTACCAAATACAATTAATAATTAGATCATGTTAACTAACATTACAAGAAAACTAAATATGCTATTTTATACATGATATACAGTCTTGTTAAAACGAAAAAAGAATAATTACCCTAATTAACTGTAAGACAAATATTATTTTATTTTGATACTAACTATTTCTAACATAGCGGTGTTCTATTATTTTAGTGTTGGTTTTGTTTCAGGAGAACATAAAAGAACATAAAAAAGAACATAAAGGAAATAAAAGGTGTAGAAGAATTAGTTTTGATTTTAAGGGGTGGTTTTGGCAGAGACTCTATGACATTTTCTGAGTGTTTTCTATTTACATTTCTCACACTTTTTACGTCAATTTTGAAACATATGTGAAAATTAAGAAGAGCTGCTTTTACTCTGCGTTAGAGACAGTGTTAAAGACCATTTTTGATTGGGGAAAGTAAAGTTAACATATAAGGCACAAACAAAACGCTGCTTCATGCAATGCAACTGAATCCAAATACCGTAAAAAGAACCATAAACTAGGGTGAATAAATATGGTCTGAAAAAGGTTGGTCTGGTTTTATGTCTCACCTACCTAAACCATACCCTTTAGCTTTTGGCATAAATCTTAACATAAGCAATATCTAATCTCTAACATGCCTCATTATTGTTTCTCCCTTCGCCACCACATCCCACTCTCCTTTTTCACTGCCCATTTTTGACCGCCATTTCCTATGCTCCACCCTTCACCATTGACTCGCCGACAGACCAACTCGATAGTCTCACCGACAACCTTTTTTTTCTTCGTTAACACACACATCTGACACCTGTAGTGTCTTTTTCTCACGGCAGAATAAATGACAAATAACAAATAATTCATAGATGTACACATAGAGCTTGTTAGCTCACCTCTTCACTCTACTTCTTCTCACATTTTATTCCCTTCCCTCTCTCCAAGTTTTATCATCTCTTTCACTTCAAACACCTTTACTTCCCATTAATATCTCTCCCCAAAGCAACATCATTAGCATTTGCATTTCACACGCATGTGAGCGCACGACACAAGTAACACATCAAGCAAAGCAAGATCGCTTTGCATTGTGTTAACAAACAGGGCAACCCCATTAATTGTTGGCATTTTGGTTTGGATAAAGTTTCTTCCTTTCCTTGTGGGTTTGCTCCTTTCTTTCCGTTGTGGCAAAAAACTGCAAAACAGAACATGAGAGCGACACATATTGTGTTGGTTCTGTTTTGGGTTCTCTGCATTTACACTCCCGCGTTGTTCTGTGCCAATGTGCAGTATGATCACAGAGCATTAGTCATCGATGGCAAACGCAGGGTCTTGATCTCTGGTTCTATTCATTACCCTCGTAGTACTCCAGAGGTTTTTTTCTCTCTCTGTGTTTGTGTGTGTGACTTCTGCGTGGTTTTTGAACTTAGAAAGGAAATGTTGCAGATGTGGCCGGACCTTATTCGAAAATCCAAAGATGGAGGATTGGATGTGATTGAGACTTATGTTTTCTGGAACATACACGAACCAGTTCGAGGAGAGGTTATGATTGTTCTCTTTTCATTTATTTTATTTTATTTTAATTTTGCATTCTTCTATGGCTTCCAGTATCAGCATTGCATTTGTTGAAGCATGGAATGTTGAGCAGTTTCTTTCTGTGGTTTTGAATGAAAAGACTAACAAGAAAAAATGGCAGTATGACTTTGATGGGAGGAAGGACTTAGTGAAATTTGTGAAGACAGTGGCAGCGGCGGGTCTCTATGTGCATCTCCGCATTGGTCCATACGTGTGTGCTGAATGGAACTATGGGTAAAGTTTGGTCCTTTTGGTGTTATATTTTCTGGGGGTGTTCATGTCTGATTGAGGGATTTCATTTTTCAATAGTGGTTTCCCCCTTTGGTTGCACTTCATTCCGGGAATCAAGTTCCGAACTGATAATGAGCCCTTCAAGGTAACCCTCCTCCTCCTGCTTTGTGATGCTGTCCTTGGATCCGAGTTTACTCACCAACAACTTTCTATTCAGGCAGAAATGAAGCGGTTCACTGCCAAAATTGTGGATATGATGAAGCAAGAGAAGCTATATGCGTCACAGGGAGGACCTATTATTTTATCTCAGGTTTTTCTTCTTTTGATTTCATAAGAATTTAATCATAATTGCGTTGATAGTTATAATAACTATCCTACATGTCATACCTAACACTTTCTAATCAAGGGTCAAAATCTTACATTGGTGGTGCATACAAATTAGTCTCATTTAATACAAACATGTTTTTTTGTTGTTCTTTTGTTTGAAAGAATTACTAACATCCAGATGTTGAAGTATGGTTGTAAATTACAATATTTTGTCAATATGATAACATTAGTACTTTCTAATACCAGATTGAAAATGAGTATGGAAACATTGATTCGTCCTACGGTGCTGCGGGGAAATCCTACATCAAGTGGGCAGCAAGTATGGCTACATCTCTTGATACAGGGGTTCCCTGGGTCATGTGTCAACAAGCTGATGCTCCTGACCCAGTTGTAAGTTTTCTCATGTTTATTTTTCAACATCAAGGGTTGGTGGCTTATGTTTTACTAGATTGTTTGTCTTCCTGGAAGGAGAAATCAGGGTGTTCTGTCTACATTCTTTTTACTTTATTGATACTGTAACAACCCGCAGATTAATACATGCAATGGATTTTACTGCGATCAATTTACACCAAACTCTAACACAAAACCAAAAATGTGGACTGAGAATTGGAGTGGATGGTTAGCATCTTTTTCTATTTAAATCAGTTAGTTATTTCAATGAAATATATCCCTTGAAATGTCATCTGATTAGTTTTTGTATCTCATATTAGGGTCTACTCTATTCTTTATTTTTTGGTCTTTTGAACTTTTTTGGAATAAGGCTTTGTTTTTGTTGTTTTAAATGCTTTGGAATGGTAGGTTTCTTTCATTTGGTGGCGCTGTTCCTTTCAGACCTGTGGAAGATCTTGCATTTGCTGTGGCACGCTTTTTTCAGCGAGGAGGAACATTTCAAAATTACTATATGGTAAAGCAACCTTAAATGTGGTGGCTGCATTTCATTTGTTACGATACTTCAAGAAAGAATTTGATACGAAGAGGAAATATTTAATATATTGCTTGCTTTGAAACAGTACCATGGAGGGACCAACTTTGACCGAACTTCTGGTGGACCTTTCATTGCTACAAGTTATGATTATGATGCACCAATTGATGAGTATGGTATGCACTCATTCTTCCTTCATATAGCATATCTTTTGTTGACATTGCGGTCATCACAATTGTGCTAGCAACTGTCAGTTGAGGGCAGCTTAACTTCCATATATGCATTGAAGAAAGTTGGATAAACAGTATTGCATGCACAATTTATTAACTATTTATGTAAGAGAAATTACATTGTGTGGGTTTCTTAACTAATATCTCTACCATATGCTTCAGGAATTGTTAGACAGCCTAAGTGGGGCCACCTTAAAGATGTTCATAAGGCCATAAAGCTTTGTGAAGAAGCATTGATAGCTACTGATCCATCAATTGTATCCCTTGGTCCAAACCTAGAGGTATGAATGGTTAATGTTGAAAATTTGGTCCAGTTAACTTATTGCTTCATGTCTTGGGATGGATTTTCTTGATAAACGTATTTGTAATTGTCCTTATTGATAAAATTTTTGTTAGTTTCTTTCCCTTGAAATGCCCCGTGATAGGGGAATGCTAACTTAATTATGAATTGGTTCAGTGGCTCGCTGTCATAGATTGCCCTGGTCCCCTCCTTTTGCAATAATGCTATTGCATGCTGATGCTTATTTTTTTTATGCATTACCACTTATATGCTTTATGAAAAATTAGTCTCTCCATAATGTACTTTTTACTACCTAAACCACAGGCTGCAGTTTACAAGACAGGATCTGTATGTTCGGCCTTCCTTGCTAATGTAGGCACCAAATCTGATGCAACCGTGAATTTCAGTGGCAACTCATATCACTTACCTGCATGGTCTGTGAGCATCTTACCAGACTGCAAGAATGTAGTGCTTAACACTGCACAGGTTCGCCTCATTAACTTAATTTTCATATTAATGTGGCTTCACTGATGAGTGGCTCTCTAACATTAAATGTATTGTTGGCTGATTTTCCCAATCTAATAAATAGTTTTTAATTGACTGGAGTTACTGTGAAATTGTAATGAGTATAGTCATTTTGTGATTAATGCATCTATAGTAAAAAAAGTTGTTATTTTCTAGTCCAAGAAGCAAGTAGCATATGATAAAAATAACATTTTTCATGGCAGATTAATTCTGCTTCTTCAGTTTCAAGCTTCACAAGTGAACCTTCAAAAGAGGATATTGGTTCTTCAGAAACTTCTAGTACTGGATGGAGTTGGATAAGTGAACCAGTGGGTATTTCAAAGGCCGATTCATTATCACAAACTGGATTACTGGAGCAAATAAATACAACAGCTGATAAAAGTGATTACTTGTGGTACTCATTGAGGTAGATAATAGGCCTCCATGTTGAAAGACATTTCCTCTGACCTATAATTCTTTCTGCCTTGTTAACACTGCTCTTGTGTTTTTCTTAAAGCGTTGATTATAAGGGAGGTGCTGGTTCTCAAACTTCCCTTCATATTGAAACACTTGGTCATGGCCTTCATGCTTTCATCAACGGGAAGCTTGCAGGTAAATAAAAGTAAAATAATTACAACTGATGTTATATCGGGATAACTTTGTATCTCTGCACTCTTTCTTCCTAAATATTCTTATGGTTTTTTTATATGATTGAGATTCATATTTAATTGCTGGGTATGTAGACCTTAGTATCATAAGAGCAGTTGCTCCTTCCTAAAATGTTCAGATTTTATTCTTTCAATTAAGTTCTTCTTGAATTAATTTTAATTATCTGCTATGTTATTGAAAACTTCTTAGGGAGTCAAGCAGGCAACAGTGGCAAAGCTAAGTTCACTGTGGACATCCCTGTCACCCTGGTGGCTGGAAAGAACACAATTGACCTCTTGAGTTTAACCGTGGGACTTCAGGTTCAATTTTCCACACCACACTATATATACAAATTTACAAGATATGAAATTATGGTTTTATAGTATGAAATTATGCATTGGCTTGTTAGTTTCTGTTCCACATTATCTTGTTTACTCGTCCAGTCATTTATATCAGTCATCGCTACTACATCAACTAATTAAACCTTATACAAATCAGAACTATGGAGCATTTTTTGACACAGTAGGAGCGGGGATCACTGGTCCAGTGATATTGAAAGGCTCTGCGAATGCCAATACACTTGATCTCTCCTCCCAGAAGTGGACATATCAAGTCAGTTTTCGCATTTGATAAAACTCTATTCTTTCTCCTTTGTATATAACTTAATCATGTAAACATTGTTGAGATTCATGTAATACTTAAATCTATATCCATAAAGTTTACTTGTATGTTACAATTATTTTCTCTATTCCCGCCAATGTATTTCATAGATCAATAAGTTCATGATAGAAGATGTGAAGTGCTAGTTTCTAGTTCAAGATCCTAGAAGATATAAAACTGGAGTCAGTTTGATTCCATATTTTACGTTTTGGTTAAAACCATAGAATGCAGTCTTAATTTTTTTGATACAGGTTGGACTCAAAGGTGAAGACTTAGGCCTGTCTAGTGGAAGTTCTGGACAGTGGAATTCACAGTCTACCTTCCCCAAGAACCAACCTTTGACTTGGTACAAGGTAATCTGATTTTCATTTCCTTGTTTTCCTGGTTACAAGTAAGGCAATTTAGAATTATTACTCATCCCAAGCTTGTAGACAATTTAAAGATTCCCACCCTCCTGGCCACTTCTTTTACAACTCCCATATCTTTGTATTGTTTTACCAGCAATGTCCACAACTGTTATCTTCAACTTGCATTAGCATACAATAATTAAGATGAAAGGAATGCTACTATAGGAAAAATACTTCTGCTACTAATGTAGTTCATGTTGGATTAGACAACCTTTGCTGCTCCATCCGGCACAAGTCCAGTTGCAATTGACTTCACGGGAATGAGTAAAGGTGAGGCTTGGGTGAATGGGCAAAGCATTGGCCGATACTGGCCTACATATGTAGCTTCAAATGCTGGTTGCACAGACTCTTGCAATTATAGAGGACCTTACACTGCATCCAAATGCCGCAGCAATTGTGGAAAACCATCACAGACACTGTAAGTGTTGGACATCATAAATGAGTGAAATTGAAAAATGAAAATAATCTTTGATTGATGATATCACTGAGGCATTAATCCTGCAGGTATCATGTACCACGATCGTGGTTGAAACCAAGTGGCAACACCCTTGTTTTGTTTGAGGAAAAGGGAGGTGATCCAACACAAATATCTTTTGTCACAAAGCAGATAGAAAGTTTGTGTGCACATGTTTCTGATTCTCATCCACCACCAGTAGAATTCTGGAACTCATATACAGAGTCAGGAAGAGAAGTAGGTCCTGTACTATCACTCACATGCCCTGGGCATAATCAGGTCATCTCCTCCATTAAATTTGCAAGCTATGGAACCCCCCTGGGAACTTGTGGGAACTTCTACCACGGACGCTGCAGCAGCAACAAGGCTTTGTCTATAGTGCAGAAGGTGTTATTTAGCTTCCTCTTTCTCTTGTTACATTGATATCTTCTGGCTTTGGTTTAGAATGACTCATCAAATGATTTTAAACAGGCCTGCATTGGATCAAGCAGTTGTAGTGTTGGAGTGTCAGCTAATACATTTGGAGATCCTTGTAGAGGAGTGGCAAAGAGTTTAGCTGTTGAAGCTACTTGTGCATAGACAGAGACATGTTGTTACAACAACACTCCCCAATTATCTCAAGATGATTCTACTAATAAGACAAAGTAGATTTGCAATCTAGGAACATCCATGAAAATTTGTCAACTAAAACAGTCTAGTCTCACGTGCAATAAAAGAAAAAAAAGTCTTGGCAGATGCAAAATACGCGACAAATGATATTTTTATTTATGCTTTTACCGAAAAGGATGACTAATTTCCCAACTTGCAAAACAAGTTGTTCTCATGATTGGTGTGAGGAAAGTGAACAGTAAAATGTAAAAGGATGTGTGGAGCATTTCAGTAGAAATCAACCCAATGCATTGTACTGGCAACAAGAAAACGTGAGCATTTTCAAACCAGTAGAACCTTTCATTAGTGAGTGATGCACATACATACACATTACACAACATGCGAACAATTTGTTCACGGAGAATGTCTAATTTGACGTGACTGATATCAGTATTTCACAATCAGTTAGCAGAAAATTGTAAAAACAAAAAAAAAAAAAAAAAAAAAAAACCCAAGGTTTAATATAAGATGTGATTTATATTTTTAAAGTATTAAATGAAAATGTATTTAGTTTTCAGTTGGTATAGTTTTACAAAAATAATAGAGACATTTATAACAAAATATAACATTACTTACATTTTTTTGGTAGAAACTACACGGAAAAATAATCTCATATTCGAGTTTAAAGAAAACTATTCTCTCTAAATATTTAACTTCAAGATTAAAATTTTGAACTCTAAAAAGGTAATTTGGCAGAAACTGGAATAAACGGCTATAAGTTATTGTTAAAATTTAACAGTTGAAGAAATTAATTTTAATTGTAATTGTGATGAACTATTAAAGTATAAAAATGCGTTTATGGCTTGTCTAATAATGAGAAATGGCATGCAAGAAACAGTTATAAATTGTATTTATAGTCTGAAAAAATGAGTGATGCCGAATGTGGCCAAGCTGTTACCGTTGTTAGATTCCTCCTAAAAATTGAACAAAAATTTTAATTGCTATATTGCCCCTCTCTTTAGCTTCGCACTTTTCACAATGCCCTGTATTTATTCATTTTTTCTTCACTCTCTTTCTTCCCGACCGATCGATTTCCTCCGCCTAGGGTTTTTCCGCATTCCGATTTCCCATTCCAACTTTTCTCCTCCCCATTCACAACTGCAATTGCAATAGGGTTTTCGTTTCCTCCGGTTTCCTTCTTTGCTAATTGCAACTCTCTCGATTCAATTCTGGATTTGGGGTTCCTAGTCTTACTCTAAGGGCCATCGATTCGTGCTGAATTTTAGGCTTACGGAGCCGCAGGGATAGGGTTCTTCCATTGCGTCATTTCCCCCTGGAGGAAAAGAGAAAGGGGTAAATTATTGAACTTTTATATTCATTATAATTATAATTATATAATAGACTCTGCCGTTGACGTTTCTCTTTGATGGCGTCCAAAGCTTCTGTTTTCTTATTTTTATTTTCCCAATGTTATTTTATTAATATGAAGTTTTTATTTTTTTATCAAAATTTTCTTTTTTAAAATTTTTCCTGTTCCTGTTTGTGTAAAAGGTCAACGAATTGTTGGTGGTGAGTTGTGGGCTGAGCCTGCAACCGTTACTATAAACTGGAGCTATCGCAATGTTGGGTGTGAATCGTTGTGGCTTTAATTTCTGTAGCCGTTTTCTCCACCTAGCTGAATGGCATCCTTTAGAATAGTAATGTTAAACAGGGCTTGAGGCCCTTCTCTTCATCTCATATCAGGTAATAATCTTACCCTTAAGGGGTAAGTGCAATCTTGTTTTGTGATTATGCTTAATCCTTGAAGCTCTGTTGAGTTAACCATTTGATGAGATTCCTATTGTGAAAGCAATTTGCAGGGTCGGCAGAGACAAGTTAGTTATTAGGATATTGGCTTTGGCCGTTTGAGGTGAGTTACTGCTGTGATGGGAGATTATAAGAGTTTTTCATTTTCCAAAATGATGGGCTGCTGTGGTTGCTTCGGATTTGTGAAAAAACCTAGACGGCGTCGGGCTAAACGTAGCGTCAACAATTTTCTCTCCCATGGTCTGTTATATGAGGGAGAAACTGAAGGTGATGACTCGTTTAGTGGTGATGTTACTAGTAACGCCACTAGTAACGCCACCAGTGGAGATGATAATGAGGTGCAAGCTGTACGGAACCGTTCCGAGGATATTCTGAACTTTAGAGCTGAGAATGGCATGGTTTGTAGGCCATTTCCTGTCAAGGAGACTTTTCAACTTGTTCGCTCAGAGGTATATTTGGAGATAGTTTTTTTAGCTTTTTTCTATTGAGTTGCTTTCAGTTTATAGTTAAACGTCAAGACTAGGTTGACTAGTTTTGACATGTGAGTGATATTGGGATCATTAGTGAATATTGAAGTCGGTGTGTTTTGATCACGTTATGGTATCCAAACTTTTTGCCTGAATATTTGTGAAATTTATTTAATATGATTAGAAAAGAATTGCCGTTAATATTTAATGACCCCTACATGATAAAGGGAAGTTGGGTTTAGATGTAGATACTATTTTACCACTTTTGGTGATATGACATTGAATTAAGACTTGACTTTGAAATGTTTGGTGTAACTTCTTTTCTGACTAGTTGTTGCTTTGTTCTACTTTCCTCTGCACTTGCAAGTTGTAACCATAATTTAGAGAGATTACTTTACATTCTAAATGGTAATCTTGGCCTTGAATTTTGTGTGTTTTTAGTGTGTCTATCCTTACCTGATAGGTCTGAACCGTATTCAGGCAAAACGTCTGTACTGTGATGAATATCTAAATTTTTTTATCATGGTCTTTACTTTAATGTCTTCATTCCTTCAGGATGAAAATGGTAACAAGATGATAAATGAATATGTCCGAGAGTACAAAATTGGTTCTGGAAGCTATGGCAAAGTGGTAAGCTTAGTTTTTGAGAAGTTATGCTTACTCTATTCTCATTGGATCCACTGTCCTAAGTCCGTTCCCTTCTACAAATTGCAGGCTCTTTATCGAGGTTGCTCTGACGGAAAGCATTATGCAATTAAGGTATGGATACTTTTTGGAGTGAGCATGCAGACTATTTTATAATAGCAGGCTTTTAGCAGGGCAGTAGTCACTGCTCCTGATAGTAGGGAAGTGTGACGCTGGTAGATTGTTGGGCTAGCTAGTGTGACTGAGAAATTGCAGACTTTATTACTTTAAGAGACTGAAAAGAACACAAGAACTCTAATAAAAAGCTCACTTCCTCATGGCAACATGCATGCATGAAATGTCATTATCGTGTCAAGGGCAAAATAGTCATTTACCGAGGTTATCTTTTTTGAACTGCAGTCCTTTCACAAGTCTCATTTACAAAAGCTTCGAGTTGCACCCTCTGAGACTGCCATGACTGATGTTCTAAGGGAGGTATATATATATCCTATTAGTATCTTTCTGTGAACAATATAGGTTAGGGAGTCCTCATTTCATGGTCGGAATATTGGCCTTTTCTTTTTAATATCTTCAATCATAATTTGTGGTAGAAATGTTGTCCAAGTGTAAATATTCATTGAACTTGATAACACATTGGTTATTACCTGGCAGCTCGTGGCTAGCCACCAACTGCTTCATATGGCTTTTTAACTTCACCAACAGTATATGGAAACTACTTCTAGATTTGCTGCTCCTAGAGATTTTCTGTTCTTATGGAATATATTGTGGTCTGTGATTTTTTTATACCATGGCATGTATATAAGTCAGTTTTGGAAAACGGAGACTTTTTTTTTTCTGGTACAAATGTTGTGTTCATATGAATTTAGCTTAGGGCCTAACACAACCCCAAAAGCTAGCTCATAAGGTGAGGGGTGTTCCCCATTTATGTATTCTATTTAGGCACTATTTCTAGTTAATGGGAGACTTAAATTTTTCCTAATACTCGATCTCACGCCTACTATTATTGGGCTTGGTATGTGGATAATATGGTAAATGACAAAATATCGGATTTAGGACAGGCTCTTGTATGTTCTTAAAATTTGAATCTTTACCTAATTCAACCGCAAAACCTAGCACAGGAGTTGAGAGTTCCCTGCTTATTTTTACTTCTCAAGCACTCTTTCTAGTCGTGTGCAAATTGTTTTTTCCGATAAACTTCAATATTTTTAATCTTTTGCTGAAAGTTCACCTTTTTATTTTGCTTCCTGTTTTGTTCATTTTATGATTTATAATAATGTTTTTAACTCAATTTTTGGGATGTTCTTTACTGTTTCTGCAGTATTTTAATAGACACATGCGTTATTTTCAGGTACTGATTATGAAAATGGTGGAACATCCTAATATAGTCAATCTCATTGAAGTAATTGATGACCCAGAGTCAGATGACTTCTACATGGGTACTCAATACTAGTGTCTTGGTTTTTTTAATTTAGAGAAGACTGTTCTTGTAAATTGTTCTTATGTATTTGAACCTGAAGTTTTAATAAGAATCTCCATTAACTACTTTGTTTAACTGCTGTTTTCTACTTTTACAGTACTTGAATATGTGGAAACCAAATGGGTGTGTGAGGGTACAGGTCGTGCTTGTGCATTAGGTGAAGAGACTGCTAGGAAATACTTGCGTGATATAGTCTCAGGATTAACATATCTCCATGCTCATGTACTATCTCTCAACCAAATCTTATTATAGTTAATGATGACTAAGTGCCCCCCTCTATCACAAACGTACACTTTGACCTTCAATCATATGTCTGTAGTTTTTATAGTTATTTTAGTTTGTCTTTCAATTTCTATGATTTTTTCTGTGGAAAAAACATTTATGAATTGAATTACAAATAGACTACTGCTGCTATTTTTTGATCGGGCAATTTGTATTTTAGTTTACGCAATCCTTCTTACACTTAAAGTCAGTTTTGTCTGTCAACCTGAAGCTGTAAATATTTATTTTTGTCTATAGTTGGCTGAAGTATTTTTTTGCATATCACTGGAAGTGCATACATTAGATATGCGTGCTTTAAAACTTTATAACTAATGTATCATTTATTGGACATGCTCAGGCTCATTGAAGCTGTAAATATTTATTTTTGTCTATAGTTGGTTGAAGTATATTTTTGCATATCACTGGAAATGCATATATTAGATAAGCGTGCTTGAAAACTTTATAACTAATATATCATTTATTGGACATGCTCAGGCTCATTGATGTTACATGCTTCAACATAGTTTGACTATGTTACTATGGTCATTTAATATTTGTTCTAATGCAGAATATAGTGCATGGGGATATAAAACCTGATAATCTGCTGATTACTCGTCATGGCACAGTAAAGATTGGGGATTTCAGTGTCAGCCAGGCTTTTGAGGTGATGTAACTGAACTCAAAAATTCTTGAAAAAATGTGAAAGCTGATTATTTACTCCAGGCTTCTGATATTATTTTCTTGTGTATTCGAAATTTGATACTTGAAGAGACATTGTTTTAAGAGTGAGTTCGAAATTTGATTGGTTGAAAGCTGAAAGTCATTAATATGTCAATTACATAATTTAAGAGGCAGAAGCCTCATTTTGTTGATTTTTTTTACTTCATTGTGCGGATGGCACACGTCTCTGCAAATCCATAGGATTCGGACTCAACTTTTGCAATTATCAGGGAAATAGGTCCATAGCAGTTTTTTTTTTTTATACTTAGTTTTCTTTATTGGGGATACCTATAAGAATTTATCTAGTCTGAGGATGGGGCAGGACCTAGGAAGTTGAAAATTATTATTAATCAGGGACAAAAATTTTGTTTTCTAATTAATGTGTTTGACATCTCCTAGCACATTCCTGTAATATATTGGTGACATTACATGTGTATATATAACCTCAACTAATATGGAATCAATACCTTGATTTCATTTTGCAGGATGGCAATGATGAACTTCGTCGATCACCTGGCACTCCTGTTTTTACTGCACCAGAATGTTGTTTAGGTTAGAGGTTTGCTTTCAAGCCTGCAAGACACTTCTCCGTGGACTATATGAAAAGTACATGTTCTCACTGCAGTAGTTTTTTGATACTATTTAGGTCTTACTTATCGGGGTAAAGCTTCTGACACGTGGGCCGTAGGAGTTACTTTGTACTGTATGATATTGGGTGAATACCCATTTCTCGGAGACACACTTCAAGATACATATGACAAAGTATGACATTATATTAACTTAAACTCTGATATTACTACGTAGAATTCATGTCACGGGTTTTTAACCTATCACAGAAATTTGAGCTCATTGTTTTCTTCCCTGTCCAGATAGTCAATGATCCTTTAGTTCTGCCAGATGACATTAACCCCCAGTTAAAGAACTTAATAGAAGGATTACTGTGCAAAGGTACGTGGCATTATTTTCCATGTCAATTTGCTGACGTGATTTTATCATCATCCTAATTTTTATTTTTGGGAGGATCATTTTATGGTTCCCAACTGATCTGTGTTATGCAGACCCTGAACAAAGGATGACATTGGGTGATGTTGCGGAGCATGTCTGGGTTATTGGAAATGATGGGCCAATTCCTGGGTACTTGTGTTGGTGCAAACGCAAGAGCCTGGTGGCTGAAGATTTTGATGGGAGCAATACTCTTGCTTGACCCATACTCATTTTAAGTTGGATTTGTTATGTACAGTGTGAAAAGGCCCATTCATTTATCCCCTCCCCACTTGGACCCCACTTGGACCCCACGGAGGGATGTTATGATTAAAGGGAGTCTCCAAAGGATCCTTGGAATTTAAGTAAATACAGCTTATGTTGTCGACGATAAGTAGCCACCTAAATCATGTTTATTTTTTTTCTTATAAAGAACCATTTGGTGTCTGCGGACATAGAGGTCTTATATACGGCTCTTTCACATACAAATGAGTTTTTTTCTCAAACACATGCCCAATTCTCTCTCTATCTCTATATATATAATATTTATATTGCATTCCTTGGAGTGTTTTGGTTACATACATGGTTTGGTTTAAGATTCAAAGAATTTGATTATTCAACGATCCACGCTAAGCTTGAATTTAGGATTTGATTGTCAAAGTTATGAAACTCCACTCCTATCATAAGGTCTTTGTCTGAGAGTGGATTGTTGCCAAACCCTCCCGGAGGAGCAACTGACATTGTATATTGTATTTACTTTTAATCTGCTTTTAGATGAGAAGTGAGAAGTTCCAACTTAAAAGGTATTGCAAGTATTATTGTAATGGGTTAAAGTTGTTATTCGTTGCATAAGTTCGGTTCTGGTTGTCGTAAACGCGTGGTACTCTGAAAGAAAAGTCTTCTTCATCCACGCAAACAAACAAAAGTAGAGGCAATTTTTGGCTGTATTACCGTCACCATCCTCCTTAGGCTTTGTTTTTATATTCGGGGTTTTTACCATTTGACTTGCAATTTAAAGATCTTCAACGATAACTGCAACTCCCATTCTCTACGTCTCTCTCACTCTACCCTCAGCCAGTGCATGCAGGAGCAAACTGGTATCGTTTCAACAGAATCAAAACGTGCATTTTTGGTCACTGGAAAAGGTTCCTTCACACCTTCCTACTATACTTTAAGCTTCATACGGCACCAACAGTATTATAAAAAGTTGCAGACGGACTTCACTTCAAAATAACTATTCAGAATCTATTATTTTATGTGTACTTATTCCCTTTTTTTGTTTTACCAAAAAAGGTGTAACGAATAAAAGAATTGAAAGAATGGATTAAATAAGAGCCGTTGAGAATAACTCTATAAATAAACGTATATGATGATGTTGTTGAGATAAGGTGAAAGTAGATGAATAAAAAAAAAGAAGGAACCACGTCAAGCTGAGACTGATTGATAAGACCTGTCAGACGAATCAACGTTCTCTGCATACAAATACCTTCTAATTTTAATTTTAGTAAATGTAAATAAATTATAAATCTACTCAAAAATTTAAAAATCATCAAAAACGTTATTTTTAACCATAACCAATCCTTATAATAAAAAATTTTCAGAAAAGAAAATATTAAATCACTGTGACGAAAGTTATGAGAAAAGACTTCCTGTCTAAAGAACAGTAATCTAAAAGCATTTGTACGTGCATATCGATAAACGTTATCATTGACCAAGTCCATCTTAAATCAACGTTGAAACACGGTGAACCTGAATTTAATGTGAAACATGAAAAGCATAATCCAGCTTGAATTCCCACATTAACTCCAAATTAAAGATGTGGATTGTGATTGACTATTTCTCCAATACTATGATCTATTTTGGATGACAGAAAAAGTATATGAACAATACAATATTTTGTTATGGTAAAAAATGGTAAATTATATGGCAGGTGGAAGTACAATGAGCTACAGTTACAGCAGTTAGTTACAGTTAGAGTTGTATTCTACTGGGACTGACATAACATAATGAGTGGAGATTGGTGCAAAGGAAGGAAGGAAGAATAGTAAGTTTTCGAATTTGTTAATTGGAAAGAATAAAGTTGTTGGATGGTGGAATGATGTTGACATGAAAACGAAAGTTGAACAAAATGAAGGGGATATCAAACATGTGGCCTGTAATGTTCTGATTAGATTAGCACAACAACTGATAAGGTTTTTTGTTCTTAAGATCATATTAGTAACTAAGTATTTCACGCACGCTACTACTACCATGTAACTTTATGCATCATTTTTCTACTCCCATGCATGTCTGTCACTATAATATGCTTTCATTTAGTTTTCTACAAATCTAAAACAACCCCTTCTTCTGTCCAACTTCCAAATATCACACATGCATCACTTTATTTATATAATTTCACAGACAACGTATCAGTATGCAAATTTTCATGGTCGAGTTTGGTCCTACTTTTTACATAAAAGTAAATAAATAAATGATCTTTTTTTCCATAACTGACAGTTAATGAAATAGATGATATTCAAGCTGGTTTTTGCATTTAGGGTTTGTTTAGAATGAGTGAACGAGGAAGAAACAACACAACATGGAAAGTGGTAATATTTATAGTTTTTCTGCTGTTTGAATCCTCTGCAAGGAAGCAGGAATAATTAAAAAAGAAAAAAAGAGGTGAGACTCACATTTGTTTGCAATCTGTTCAAAATCAGAAAAAGAAAGAGAGAGAGAATTGCTTTAAACAATAAAGGAGTAAAATATCATTATTTTTACATATTTTTATAAAAAAAAATGTTTATGTCATTTATGTACTAATTTTTTACTTTTTATATAATTAAATAAAACAATTTAACTTTTTCTGTCATTTAATATCTTTTCATGATATGAAAATACATTTCACTTTCTCTCTTTTAACTTCTTTTCCTAAACTAAATAGTTTCTCTCATACAAGGTACTTACCCACATTGTTTGGTATTTATGTTAATTACGCAATCCCTTTGAGACTTTTCAATCACTCAATCCAACTTATTTGTTAGGAACATACTTTTTTTAAAAAATAACATGCCATCGATATAAAAATGGACAAAACTATATGTTTTGTTAAGTGTTTTTAGTGTTGTTTAAATTTCTATCTAAGTATAACGATACCAAAAGCACCTTCAAATTGTATCCAAGTTTAGTCCAATAACAATGACTCATAATTTTCATTTATTATCCAAATTAGTATCTTATTTTATAACACTTAATTATATCTCCCTTTTGAATTTGTATTCCATTTAAAAAATTAAAGATTTTCAACCAATAAGATGAATTAAAAAATAGTAGATCAAACAATGTGAAATGAATTAAAAATTTGGATACATAGTTTTAGAACTCAAAAACTTAGAAACTAAAAAGATTAAAATGATTAGATATTAGAGATAATTTGAAGAAAGTTACAGGTCCTATAGAAGACAGAGAACACAATCTTGAATGAGTGAACATCTTTTCCTAAAAATAAAAATAATTATGTGAGTTGTTGTATCGCTTTCTTGGCTGAACTCTGTTGCTATGTATTCTATTAATGCATAAAATGTTAAGTTGTCCTTCAAAATATGAGGGGGCATTGGGCATAAATACTTGTTCATTTTTAAACTTCCATTTCTTTTGCATTTATCACTTTTCTTTTGCATTTTCAGAATCAATTGCCAAAAAGCAACAAAGCTTTTCAAGCTCAACAAATGGCACAATCATGGCTCTTTGTTTATTAGTGTGTATTTATTTTTATTTTTTAATTTTCTTTCACATTCTCTTCTCTCTTGGAATAAAGAAAACGTATTAGATTCTCTTCCACCTTCTCATGTTCCCCTCTTGCTTTTAACGATTCCTCCCTTCGTATTTTCGCATGCTTTTTACCAAACTATTTATACCTAATCATATAAATACATTCTGTGGTGTAATTTTAATTCTGGATTAGGAGACGTTAAAACTAAAATTATATATGTAATAACACAGAATAATCTGTTTTCTGTGCAGAAAAACAAAGAGAAAACATACACTTTTGTTTAGTTTTTAAGAAATATGATAAAAGAAAGAAAGGAAGGAAGAATGGAAGAGAATAAATAGAAGGGTGAAGGTTTTTATGTTGTTTTGTGAAAGAAAATGAAATGAGAAGTTAAAATTAAAAAAAATGGCAGTATAGAAAGTAGAAGGAAAAAAAACTATACATAAAGAGCACAATTATGAAAAAAAAAATAGGGATATAGTTGGTCTTTTTTACATTAAATAATTAGTTCAACTTTTTTATGTTTATGTTCGGATGTGATAAGATAAAATACAATAGTAAATAATAATTAAGTGGAATTTTACTATAGCTTAATTAATATTTGAATATTATATTAGACGGTAAGAATTATTAGGATTTATTTGTTTATAAAGTTTGTTATTTTTCAAAAAAAAATTGTCTTTTTTAATTTTACAGGAATTAATTCTCTTTTTATCGATTGTGATTCGACTTATTTTTGTCATGGAACAATATTTTTTTCAGAAGAATTTTCATTTAACTGAAAATTTTATCATTCAATAAAAAATTTGTGACTTAAGAGAATGATATCTTTTGTCAATTTTATTGTTTAATTGAGATGTCTAGAGTTAGAGAAGTGATATGTATATGTGCTTTTTATTAGATCATACATTTGTCATTAGATAAAAAAATTTAATATTTTTATTAAAGAGAAAATAGGACAAATAGAGTAGATAATTTTCTTTAATATTTTCTCACTCAAAGAGAGAATTTGACACTAAAGAAAATAGTGTCTCATTCAAGTGAAAATAGAATAGAAAATAATTTTTTTCTTTAAATTAATCATGTTCTAACGAAATTTGTATTGCTGAAGTAATTTTTATATAATAAATTTGATATGTTATTCTAAGTTGATATACACGTCGATATCATGATTACGGTGTTACCAAACTTTCCGAGAGTTATTATATTAATTAATTCATCTTTCCCTCGGGTCTAATAGAAAATGATAATAGAATGTGTTTAAAACCTATAAGTAAAATTATACGTGAAAAATTAGTGTCCAAGTATGTCAATAGATGCAGAAAATAAAAGTCAATAGATCTTGACCAAAAAAAAAAACCAATTAACAGATTATATTTAATTTAATACTTCGTACATCCTTCTCACTAAAAACTTGTAAATGAAATTATAATACGGAGCTGTTATCCATAAACCTTACCGTTTTTAACATATCTACTTCATACCTATCTTGAATTATTTATAGTTATAATTGTATTAAATTATCAGTTACCACTAAATTCGATTTATATACACTCTGTTTCAGTTTAAAAATCAATTATGTACGTATATTTGATTTTAAACTAAAGTAATTTTAGATAAATTTTGTGTTTTATACTAAGATTTACGAACTTGTTTAGAAAAAAGAAACTCTCAAACATAAATTTTATCATTTTAAGATTAATTTTAACTATAACTATATTTATAAATTTAATTTTGGTCAAAATTAAAATTTCAATTCCATCGAAATCCAAACACCATGCCTTGCTTATCTTGCATGTTTTTCTAAAAGTATACTCCACTCTCATGCTCCTAATGCTTACACTATGTGTAATCTTTTTCCATGATTTAAATTTGAAATAAATATCACACAAAAGGAATAGATAAAAAGTATAAATAAATATTATAGGAATAGTTTTTAGTAAAACTATTTCGTTCATTCAATACATAAACACACACACGTGTGTGTATATATATATATATATAAATAAAGCTTATATAAACTGGACATTAGTTAATTTGTAGTTATATAATTTATTTTCAATATTTCCTTATATTTAGCAATGTTATATGAATAAATAAATAAATGTTATTAAATAGAACAACATTTGACGGAACAACTTGAAAAAAATTTAAAGAAAAAAAGTTTTTTAATTTATATACATTCCATAAATTACAAAGAAAAAAATGTCTTTTTCCCTACAAATTTCAGATTCTTTTTTATGCACGACTATTTTCATTTTTAATAATAATAATTGAAGGCATGACATTCCCAACACAATCTAAAATATCACGCCTGCTCTCTTTTAATTGGATAGGTTTATCAAAATTTTATTAATACTTTTATTCTCATGGCTCTAAATCGTTTAAATATTTTTTATTATATGTATTCTTAATATTTCGTTCTATATATGACAATTGAAATAGATTCTATAATATATTTTGCTCCTAAAAATCTCCCATGCTAATGTTAAATAATATTTCATGTCATGCGAAAAAAAAAAAAAAAAACCTTTTGACTTAAAAAAAAATAAAAAAAAAAAAAAAAAAATATATCAAAAATAATCTTATAATATAAAAAGAAAATTTATTTTTTTTTTTTTTTTTTTTTTTTTAAAATATATTAAAAAAAAAAGTTTTTTTTTTTTTTTTTCGCATGACATGAAATATTATTTAACATTAGCATGGGAGATTTTTAGG
>Ga0099824_1003652_pt1 | contig 22467 bp, 9 predicted proteins | sample SiratrowhiteBW_FD_76837 | JGI IMG/M metagenome (GOLD analysis project Ga0099824, IMG submission 76837) | Root nodule microbial communities of legume samples collected from California, USA - Siratro white BW | ecosystem: Host-associated > Plants > Roots > Nodule | place: USA: California... | reverse complement strand
TCAGCATATGATCTTGCTTCCACAAACCTTTTATAATATATGATATAAATATAAATAAAACTCAACTAGAATGAACTGAGATTTTTACACTTTCATCCAATCATGGATTGCTGCATATGGTAACGATTATTTACTTCTGAAATTATATTATTTTTGTTTTCTAATAATAATGGGCAAAGCTGTTGCTCGGGAGCAACTCGTTGAGGGAAGACGGTTTTGTATCTTACCAATTTTGTTTGATCATATTACCGTCATAACATAAAATATAATCGGAGAAAAAAAAACATGTGTACCTCAAGGATATAATACTTAATGTTAGGACACTTTACCGTGTTTGGTTGAGGGAAAAGAAAAAAACTAAAGGAAAAAAAAATAAGTTGATGAAAAAAATAAAAGATAAAATTATTGTTTTCTTAAAATAATTAAAATAATATTACAAATAAATTTACCCTTTTTTATTTTACAAGTATGTTTGATGTGATGTAATTGATCAAAAATGACCTATATCATAATCTATTAGAGATCTTGACATTTTGTTTTGTGATCTTATAATTAATTATGATGTTGAGAACTGAAGATAGAAAAGAGAGGAGATAGTGTTGGTTCATTCAGACAGAAAAATTCATAATTAAGTTTTCCTTTAACCGACATTTTAGAAGATGATATACGCTTTTGAGAATCAGAACAACTGTTCAGCTTACTAAATTAATTTCATTCTTTAATGACTTCCCCCTCCTTGAGACTCTTCTTTTTTTTCTCTTCCTTCCAAGCTTCACTAATATACTGTTTTAATCCTTATGTTTATTGATCTTCAACCTTATTAACTCAATACAAGTGAAAATAATCAATTAAAAACAAATTTCCCACCCCTTAGTTTTTTCTACAATTGAAACAACCAATTTAATTTTTTTTTCTAAATTGAAGCAAAACTTCAAATGAGAACAAGAAAATTTTGATTTCGGTCAAAAGGATTTAAAGAAAATTATATAAAAATGAAGAATTATGGAGAGGAATGGTGATTTGTACTAGAAAACGTGACAACATTCAAGATATGGAAAATTAAGACAATGTATTTTCTGAGTGGAATCAAACAAACTAAAATATAAGAATTTCCTAAAAAAATAAAGAATTAAATTGAAGAGACAATAATCACAAATCAAAACGGTGAAGGAAAAATATAAAAAGAAGATAAATATGATAAGGGAGAATTTGAAAGAGTTTGAGAAAAGCATCATAAGCTTACAATAAAGAGAAACTTCTTATGAGAGATGGATAAACACATAACAAAGGATCGTATTAATGTCAAAAAAATAGTTGCTACTTTTTTATATTTTTATTTTTTATTTTTTTGATTTTTTTTTTCCAAATTATTAGACCTTTTCCCAAGCTTCACTTATACATACAGATTTGATTCACATGTTCATACAGAGAAAAAGAGTAAGAGTAGGTTGAATAATCTTTCGACTTCTTAAAAGTCTATGACACTTTTAATCAGTTCTCAAAAACGTTAAAATAAAAAATGAGTACTCTAAAATATGAGTTATGTTTCACTTAAGTTAATCCTTCCTAACAACATTAATATAATAATGTGGCACATCAATTAACACGTCAGCTATCACCTTATCCTCAACTTGGCATGTATGTTGCAGTTGATATGTCACTTAATTTGCATATCAACAAACTAATACTATTAGTTAATATCATTAATGTAAAAGATTAACATGAAAGAAAAATCTTATTTATTTTATTTCAATATTTTTAGGAATTCTAGAAACCAACATACACTCTTAAGACTGCGATTGTGCTTTTTTATAAATATATCTAACGTTGCTCACAATTATAGTTATAAAATCATGTCAACCCAACCTTTTAAACCTATTCCACCTTCTGAAGAAATTGGTTATACTCACTTAACACCTAATTCTAAAAATATTAATCCAATCCAATTACAAATTAGTGGATTAAACACTTGATTCATCTATTCTTTTGAAATAGTTATTTTTAAAATAAAAAATAACTCTTTTGTAATTTTTATGTATTTAATAAAACATAATATATGAAAACTAACACTTCGTAATTACTATCAATCGTATGATATAATATATAATGGATTAAAGAATTAAAAATATCAGAATAACTTACTCTTGAGTTCTATCAACTTCAAGCTTTCCACAATTTAATATTACTTTTGTCCATTAATTCCAAACTTTGAAGTTTACACATAACAGATAACGAATTAACAAAATTAAAATTTTAAGATCATATTTATGTTTAGTATTTTTTGTATGTGGATTAACTCGTTGCACCACGCGTTGAAGGTAGACGCGTAAGACCGTAGGTACATTGGATCTAATTTTTTAACCCACTATAAATGTTTTGTTTTTTTCCCAATCTAAATTGAATCTATTTAGTCGTAGATTTGAACTCGATTTTACACTTGTACTTGCAATACACAGATACACAATGTCAAGAGTAATATCATAATTAATTTATAATTATACAAGTTGGTTGGTAGAACTTGACAAGAAATTAAGTACTCAAATTAGTCTTCTAAAATTTTAATTATAGTAATTTGACCTTCAATTAGTGGACAAAAATTATTGGAGAGGGAGGGAAAGAGAGTCTGAACTATGACTGTTTGTCTCACTTTCTTTGGACAAAAGGGCAGAACAAATAGACTTTAGCATGCATTCTAATAATATAATAGTAATATAAGGTAAACGAATACATTATTTGTGTAGAAGAATCATGTTCAAGAGTCAACCACTATGCTACTATAGTTATAACGATGTAATTAGGATTCTGTGAATGATGACAACTGGCCAAGACCATTAATTGTTTTCAGAATATTCTACGCTATAAATACTTCTACTATACACACCATTGATCCAAATAATCTAAAGTCGTCTTCAAATTTATTTAATTTTCGATTTGAATGGTTTTAAATAACTGAAAGAGTATAGAGATATTGAATTCACAAAATTTAATCATTGAAGGGCATAATCAAGATAATATTTAATTATTATTATAGATATTCTTTTTGTTAATACTTCTTTTAGGTTTTTTTTAATAACATTATCTCTAGTGGCTTATTTAATAAGATTTATTGTACATTCATTACTTATTATATTAATTGTCATTTCATGATATAATTTCTTTTACTTGAGAAGATTTTCTTCTATATTGTTTATGTTGTTTTTCTATGAATTTTATGATTTTCTTACAAATCTTTTCATACATAAAAATATTTTGTAAATGTCGGTTAAAATTTTGACAAAAAGTTTTTGAAACAATTTTTTTTTCCTTTTCTCACACAACTTTTAATTTTCCGTGCAAAATTTTTTTTAAGAAAATAATTGATCAAATTTTCAATTTCTTTTATGTTAACTAGTTAATGGAAAATAAAAAATGATATGATTTCTCATCATTTGATATATTAATATCTCTGATTTAAATTATAAAAAAAAGTAAGGATATCTTATTTTCTTAATGAGTTTTTCTATTTAATATTACAATTTTAATGAATTACAATATCATTCCAAGTACCCTGACATAACCACAAAATGTCATGATACTATTTTAGATACCCACACACACAATATATAATATCATGTTAATCATTTAATCATATTTCATCATCATCCACAAACACATATTCATATTTATTATGTTCATAGACAAATGTATTCACAATCTCAATGGTAATGACAATCAAGGTTACATTTCTTGAACGACCTAATGTTGTTTAAGCAACACTAGCTCCAAAGGAGAAAGAATTGATATGACATTTAACGTTTGAGTATTTACTTTTTGTTTAGGTGACCAACATTGCTCCTCATACCACTCAAGTATCACAACATTGTTTGAGAAAAGTGACTAGTAATATAGGTCACAAGCATCCAGAACACTCCTAAGACTTCTAGCTCTTCACCACTTCAGTGACCATTTATCACTTGAGTGGTACTAATTCTTGAGGAGAGAGAATCAACACTAAATCTTTCTTGCTCCAGTGTCACTTTATTGCTTGAGTGATGTAAGTTGTTGCACACTTCACCAAGTTTCAGAACCTCATTCAGAATTCTGATTTTCTATTTTTTGAACAACCATTTGTCGATTGAGTGATGATAACTTAAAAAGAAATAATTAAATATTAAGATAATTTTAGTTGGCTAAAAATGTTTTTAGTTATCAAAAATAGTTTGTGAGGTTTGCAAACTAGAACTTTTTAGTTGATTAAAACTTTATTTTAGTTTACTAAAATCACTTAATCTTTTTAAGAAAAAAAGTTTATTATGTCTTAGTTAATTAAAACACACTTTTAATGGACTAAATAACTAAGACACTTCTTTAAGAGATTTTTATCCGCCTAAAATGTCATTTTAAATAGCTAAAAAGTCATAAAATCTTTATTTTGCCCTGTTTTAGTTGGCCAAAATGTATTTTAACTAATTAAAATGATTAATAAAAAGCGAATATTCATACCATTTAAAATGTGAATTGATTTAATACTTTTAACTATTGAGAAAAAATTGAAAAATTATTTTAACTAGAGTTTTAACCACTTAAACACACTTTCTTGTCCTTTAAAGATTGAAATAACAAGATTCTAGTATTGTTCTATTGCATTAGATATCACCTTTTATGATTTTCTATAAAAAGAAAAGTTGAAGTTAAGTTATTTAGACAATCTTGTTCTAATTATTTTATTTTCTGGAGTTTTTGTTTTTTTTAAGATGGTGAAGATGTGTTGTGATAGGATTTTACAAGTAGTGTTACAAGATCTCGTAGAGTTAAAGATCTTATATTGAATTATATATTTTCTTGTTTTCTTGAAAAATTATCCTAAAACTTGAAAATTAGTTTATTAGCTTAATCATAGTGATTAAACAATTTGATGTATTTTTTTGATTATGGTGAACTAATATAATTTTATGTGCTTTTTATTTTGCTCTCATCTCTATTATTTTTGTTAATATATGCAAACTCCAATCTTTACATTCGTACCATATTATACACTATTTTATTTCAATTCTTAGATTTCTTTTTATGTTCCACATGTTAGTAGATTAAAAGAAAAAGATATACTCATAAAAGTTTGACTTAGAATATAAATATAACAAATCAATATTAAAATCACTAGCTTGGTCTAGAAGAATTAAGATAGTAAAAATAAAATATTATAATTGTAATGTTTTTGTTGGGGATCTCACATGAACTAAAGATATAACAAATTATAATATATATGTGAACTAATCTCACCTTATTCAACCAATTTTGTAAGATTGAGTTAGACTTAAATTTTACATTCTTACTATGATATCATAATCATTCAGAGTCTATCATAATCAAGTTTGTTGTGAGTATCATGTTTCTTGTTATCAAATTCTTCCATCTAATGTTTAGTCCTTGTATTGTAGATTTGACATTGACTAGAAATATGTCAAAATTATAAATATAAATAAGTATAAACATCATTTTATTAGGTCGATCTTATAAGATTGAATTAAATTTAAATTTATTTTTTAAAAAATTTAATAAAATTTAACAAATCAAGATTGGACTCAATTTATTAAATAACTAAGTTTCTTTTATCTATAGTAACCATGAATGATAAAAACAAGTGAATTTAGTTTGTTTTGTCCTATTACACAATCATTTAGCTAAAATCGAATTGAGTTTGATTAAGTTTCAAATTCAAAACAAATTACATTTTTATTTGTCCACTTTAGAATAAGTTGTTTGATTGATGCATGAGACTAAAAAAATAATAATTTTTTTCTAAATGATTTCTTTTTCTAAATTAATTTAAATGAACAATTTTAGTTAAAAGATGTAAAGATATTATTATAATTTACCATAACTTTCATTTAAATATTAAATTTTATTAGCAGTGGAGAAATTCAATATACAAAATAACATAATATTTTTTTTATTTTTTTACTTACATTAAAATCTTGGAAAAATATAATAAAAACTCTAATAGTTGTAATGCAATTTAAAAACAAAAAAATCGCATAAGTAACTCGTTGAATTGACGGATTTTTTTAATTGCAAGCTACCTTATGAGACCTAGGCTAGTTTTTTCTTGAAATAGTAACCACTATAGATTAGTTACCTATAATGGTAAATATTCCAATTTATGTTTTGAGTTTCACTTAAGTTAAATAAACTTGCTAGTATTAAATTGTTACAGCTATATAGTGGGGTGTCCTATCTCTGAGTTAGCAAAAAATACTGAAAACAATGTAAAGAGGTCACGTGCAAATCATTATGTTTTTCATCTTTCACTGTAAATATATAGATACACCATGCTTAATCATTTCTAAAGCTTCCATAACATTCACCATTATAAACTCTTGATGATTGTATTAACATTCTTCAGACCAACTAATGACCACACAAATAATTGAAGTGCAAACTCTCCTAATATTATAATAACTGGTCAAATTAATGTTGAACTATAGGGAACTAATTAGCATGCACCGGATTTAAAAGTAGCTTTTCAAAGTTGCTTTATTCATGAAACATCTCCTCAGCAACTAAAGGAAATCTGTATGAACAAAGTGATCAATATTCAATAAATAAAAGATAAAATAAAATGGAAATATGTACTTTAGCTGGAAGAAACTACCAAGTTTGTGATTGGGTGCCAAATTGATTTCAATTCAAAGTAACATAATTTTTACTCAAACTTTAATATCTATCAATTGGAAGCATAAAATTGTTATAATATTAGCCAAGCATAAAATTATTATTGGTTCTTTCAAGACACTTGTTGTTATTGTCTCTATCTCTTTTTAAGTATAGATAGTATTAATAACACCGATCCACCCATCTAGCTTTTTTATTTAAAATTTACATATTTACTTCTGGTATGAATCTACTAAATTATTATGAAGTATAAATGGAAAGTTACAAAATAGAATTTCAAGAATATTTTATGAAAAAGTATTACATTTCTTGATTCGTGTTTACAAGTCTTTTGAAGTACATAAAAGAAAATAGTAAAAACTTAAAGTCAAGAAATTACTATTTGAAAGGTGTTTTTCTCATTGGGTTTATTAAAACGTTGCTTAATAAAATTTATTAGCGGAACACATTACTTGTAATTGTTTATGCAAACTTGTGACTTGTGTGAACAACTGTCCCTTAAAAAAAATGATGTTGTAAAGAGAAAAGATCAATATATAGGTTAATTATAGGATTCACATAATTAAGTTAAGCACACATTAGCAATCTTAGCATTGAAGTAATTATTTTATGTGAAGTATATATTTAAATATGTGTGACAAAGGGTAAGAATTTAAAAGTACACAACTTGTTTAAGCAACTGCACCGTTCCTGATGTAATTGAATAACAATAAATAATAATAATGATAAAACTAAGTACAATAAGGCACATATTATTTGTTATCACTTCTAAGATAAATATAACTTTTAATTTTTATAACTACCATAATATTTCTATAACAAAAAATCATTATTAAAAATAAATGCAGCCCCTCCACCAACCACGCAACAAATAAAAGAGATGATTTAGGTGTTGAACTTTAACAGCATTCATTGCTGCTTTGTGAGAGGAGAGTTAATGGAAGTGGCAATGGCATTAGTTAGAGATTAATTTCCCACAATCAAATTAGAATGAGATGAATTGGACTAATTTTCTTGGTGACATGATGGACCCAAACTATTGATTCAGTGCGCTTTCATCTTCCAACCCTAATCACTACCCTTCACACTCACTTTTTGAAATATCCCAAGTCCCACATCTCAAAGCTTTAGATGGTGTTAGAAATTAGATTTGTTTATAAATGAATTCTAGAATAAGAGTTTTAAGGAGTTGTGGGTATTTATAAGTACAACTAAGTTGAATGTGAACATGGTGGTGGAAGTTAGACCATTTCCAGAGTGGCACCACACCAAGAAGAATTTGGTGCATAGAGATGCTTGTCCCACCATTGTTGGTGTTGTTATTATTATTTTACCTTTCAAGATGAACTCAGTAATGTGTGGGCCATGAGAGTGATGAAAGTAAAGAAGAAATGTCAGAGGTAGGGAGAGAGAGGAGGTTGAAGAAAAGAAGATCTAGAAAGGTAAAGTCTACACCTCATCACACCATCAATCTCCTTCCTTACCTTTCTTTGCCCTTTTTCTTTCTTTCTCATGTTTACAAAATCAAATTACCAATTTAACCATTACATTATCATTTGGATGTTTCTGAAATCACCATCAAGATGATGTGAGTGCATGTCATGATAATTCTCCTCTTCTTGCTTTCTCTTTCACACCCCCACCATGGCGTGAAGTGGTAAAACCTCCAAATTTTAAATTAAGGAAGCCAAATTAAGAATTAGGGAGCAAATCAAGTAGCCTTCAAGTCAACACAGACGAATCGATGAGTTACAGGATCACGTGACACGCGTTTCACAAAATCCAAAGCAATAGAAGAAGAAGATGCCCACAACACAACACAAGCCAAGTCTCTCCCATGCAGAGTTTCTCCCTTCCCTTGGCCGTTTGGGAACAACCCAACACAACCAACGAACGTATCACCAAACAAAACACGAGTTCAAACAAATGCAGAGAATATAAGGTCTTTCAAACACCATTTTTTGCACTTTAGATATAAAAGAAATGAAGTTGTTTTATTTTTTTATTCTAAAAAGTTATTACTGCCATAAAAAAAGTATAGTTTTTTAAGTAAAACTAAATTTTTACCATTAAGATCTATACAATAAAATATTTCATGAAATATACATGTGTATCCAAATAAAACTTTAGTTGTGATCTAATAAGATTTCCTACTTATTGTAGGTTAACTTTATCCAATTTTTCTCCAATTTTTTAATGCACATTCAAGACTCTAAATAGGTACCAGTTGATCCACTTTGTAGTGTTTCTATTTATTTATTTAAAAAAAAAGATTTGAAATTTATAATCCTCCTCCTCATTAAATCTCTTTTTCCCAGTCTCCCGCAATTGGCGCAGCACTCAGACGGAGACGACACTCACTTTCTGCGTTTCGCTATTCGAATCGCTTTGCTTTGCTCAGCTTCTCTTTCTTGCTTTGTTTCTTTGTTTCTTCGCAGCAGTATAAAAAACGCGTAGCGTGGACTGCGTGTGGCAATTTGAATTGGGTCGAGGATCCGACCCGGATCCATGGGGTGCGTGAGCTCTAAGCAAGCGGTGTCGGTCACGCCGGCGATTGACCACTCCGGCGCGTTTCGGAGCAATGCTGCGCCTTTGGGAGAGTCCGAGCGGAAGGAGAAGAAGAGGAGCAAGAAGAGGACCGAGTCCGGGGGAGGGAGTCAGAGCGAGGTAGGTGAGTCGGGGAGAACGAGTTCCAATTGCGACTCGCTCAGCTTCAGGTTGGGGAACCTTCACAAGTACGTGCAGGGAGAACACGTGGCCGCCGGCTGGCCGGCGTGGCTCAGCGCAGTCGCTGGCGAAGCCATTCACGGCTGGGTCCCCCTCCGCGCCGATGCCTTCGAAAAACTCGAGAAGGTGAACCGTCACCAAATAAGCAAAAGTTAAACTAACCGTATTGTTAATTTTTTAGTATTATTATTCTAATAATAATAATAATAATAATTATTATTATTATTATTAAGGTGATGATGATGAAGTTTTTGATTGGTGGTGGTTGATGTTGACAGATAGGGCAGGGAACGTATAGCAGTGTGTTTCGGGCGAGGGAGCTTGAGACGGGGAAGATAGTGGCATTGAAGAAGGTGCGGTTCGACAATTTCGAACCAGAGAGTGTGCGGTTCATGGCGCGTGAGATATTGATTCTGCGACGCCTTGATCATCCCAATATAATAAAGCTTGAGGGCTTGATTACTTCGAGGCTTTCCTGTAGCATTTACCTCGTCTTTGAGTACATGGAACATGACATCACAGGGCTCTTATCTTCCCCTGATATCAAATTCACTGAACCACAGGTAATAAACTAATCATATTTTCAAAGAAACACAGAAGCAGGTTTCTTTTGTGTCTCGTTTCTATCGCATATCCACCTGTGAATACGGGTAAAAGAATATATGTATATATAAGCAGGGTAATTTTGATTATGACTCTATCAATTAGTTTTTCGGTTAAGTCAAAAACTATATTCTAAGATTATAGGTCGTCATCAGATCACTCGTAGATGTGATGTTCACTTTTACAAATTTTACTGTTCAAGCTGTTGAATCTTTGAAATGAGGATGTACGTTGCATATTCTATATTGATTAGTGATGTAGCAAAATAGTTTATATAAGTAGAAGACAACTTTTATCCCATGAACTAGTTTTTACAGTTGAGTAATATTAATTTACAGTATTGAGTGAAACTTTAATTTTAACTAAAGTACCAAAAGTAACTAAGATACTTTATCTAAGGTTTTTTGGGTAATAATAATACTTGTAATTAATGTATTGTTGTGTGGTGTGATATGATTTGTGGTTCTGTTGTTGAATGGTTGGAATTATTTTGTTGTGTGAGCAGATTAAGTGCTACTTGAAGCAGTTGTTGGCTGGTCTTGAGCACTGTCACTTGCGGGGAGTAATGCACAGGGATATTAAGGGGTCGAATCTTTTGGTAAACAATGAAGGGGTTTTGAAGGTAGCGGATTTTGGGTTGGCGAATTATGTCATTTCTGGGCACAGGCAACCTCTGACTAGTCGTGTTGTTACCTTGTGGTACCGGCCGCCAGAGCTTTTGCTCGGTTCCACGGACTATGGTCCGGCCGTGGATCTTTGGAGTGTAGGCTGTGTGTTTGCGGAGTTGCTTGTTGGGAAGCCTATACTTCAGGGGAGAACGGAGGTATTAGCCTTTCCAAAATATATGAATTGCCGTGTTATGGTGCATGTTAATGCAGTGAAGTTGTTACACTTTTGCTAGAGAAAAAAAAAATGGCTAATCCATTAGTATGAGTTAAAGGTAAATCTTAAATAACTTTGATTTGATAATGTACAAGAATGAAGAAATATGATAATGCCTCAACATATAAGGAAGCAACTGATATGAAAATGCTGCTGTAACTTTTGATATCCTCTTTCTTCCTATGATAAAGGTTCCGTTTTCTTTTTAAGAATAGAGATGTTTTATTTTCCGACATGCCTTCATGTTTTCATAGAAGAAGCTTTTTGGTATTGTAATTCAATTAGGAAACTTTTATAATTTCATATTTTTGCTGCCATATATTTAACAGAGCTGTAGTGTAGTTCCCATACATACCTATTGCAAGAGGTTTCGTTGCAATCCGTTAATAGGTTCATTTAGAACTTGCTATCATTGCCTGCTCAGTACTTTAGGGTTTCCACTGTTCTATATATCAAATAGGTAAAGGGGAGAATGTAATCAAACTAAAGAATATGATACCTATTAGCATTAATCTTCAGAAAAGTAAGTGATTCAATCTGACAATCCTCCTTTAAATGTTAGACCGGATGCTAATCAGTTGTGGTTAATAAATGAATTAGCTGGAAATGAAAATTCTGACAGTTTGATTCGTTATTTTGAAACTATTCTAAATTCATTATGTTACCTATACAGGTTGAACAATTGCACAAAATTTTTAAGCTCTGTGGCTCCCCACCTGATGAATACTGGAAAAAGACTAGACTTCCTCATGCAACGTTATTTAAGCCACAGCAACCATATGATAGTTGCCTTCGACAATCCTTTAAAGATTTGCCAGCGCCCAGTGTACATCTGCTACAAACTCTTCTTTCTGTAGAACCATACAAACGTGGGACTGCTACATCTGCTCTCTCATCGGAGGTAGGTTAATTTTGTATTTGTTGGAAATTCCTGAAATACATTTTATGGTTTAATTGGAAATACTCAGCATATTTGGTTAGAGGAAGTGGTTCCTATTTCATTTCCTTTTAACTTAGATAATGAAATTCAATACATTTTGTGGTTAATTGGAAATACTCAGCCTATTGGGTTAGACAAGTTTTTTCCTATTGCATTTCCTTTTTCCTTAGATAATGGGCCAGATTGTTTGCATTGTTTTAAAAGGTGTTTATTTAATAAAATAGACAAATTTATGCTTTATTTTAATGAGTTTGTTTATTTTTTTTAAATAAACAGTTTTCTGCTTATTTTAATAGGCAAATTCCTTCTGCATATTAAGTAAGTGATTCTTTTAAAAATCACTTACTTAAAAAATATATTTAAAGTGAAAACTGATCCAATTACAATATATATATATATATTTTTTTTTCATTTTGCTTCTCATTTTCAAATATTTGTAGGAAACCGTAAACACAAGGATTTTGTTTACATTCTTTCATGTACAAATCTTTGAAATCCAGAAACAAGGTGAAAATAATCCGGCATTCTTTTGAATTATTTATGAAAACAGAAAATAAAAATAGATGTTGTATTTTAAACCAAACAAACCCTGATTTATGTATAGCATTAATCTTTCTTGCATTTTCTGTTGATTTATTTCTCTTGGCAATATTTTTGGGGGATATCCATCATATGAATCAACTTGTTTTTATGACATTAGTCCCAGATACAAAGCCATTCATCATTTATCTACAAAATTTATGATTATGTGAATCATTGAAATATGATATGGACTCTTTCTAAAACTCTACTCTGATACAACGGCCTTAACACTTTCAGTATTTCAAAACAAAACCTTATGCGTGTGACCCATCAAGCTTGCCGATATACCCACCTAGCAAGGAAATTGATGCAAAACACAGGGAAGAGTCAAGGTGAGAATGATATTAACTGCACATTTTATGCAGAGTTATTCGAAAATAATGCTTTAGTTGTTACATATTCAACTGATGTCTCTGAATTGCCTCTTATTCGGCTGGTGTAAACAAGGGAATGCCTCCATGTGCATTTAATTTGCTTGAGTCTACTGCCATATTTGGATTTCGTTTACCAACCTGCGAGAGAACATTGGTTTTAGTTTGAAAACTTGATCAGGGTCTAGGTGGCCTCAGGGAGAGATTAGGAGTGGTTGTTTACTAATACTCCACTGATCATTGGAATGCACATATACTTGTGGTGCGGTAAATTTAAATTATGCTATCAGAGAACGAAGTAGTGTTTTTGTTGTCCGAATAACATGAACTCATGAGAGGACTAATACCTGTTCCAACTTCCAAATGTGAAAGGAATAATCCTTACTGTTTATATAACCTCCATCTTTCTTCTCTTCAACTTCTAGATTTTTCCATGGGTTGTTTTACTGAGATGAATTTTTGAGGAAAACCTTGGCACCGGAGTAACGGAGCTAGAGAATATTTATTGTGATATCCAAACTCAATGATTTATGAAAATATAAAAAAATGAAAAAGTAACAATGTTATAGAAGTTCAATTTGTCAATATTGAGCATTCACAAAAAAAATGAAGTCAATGAAATTCCTGGTAGCCAATAAATTTTCTTTTAGGTTGCCAGCTATGTTTATCTTAATTAGGCTCAAATGTTTTCTAGAAACGTCATAATTTAGCACTGCTGTCAGCTGCTTTGTGACTTGGAGAGTTAGAGGTCACGGGTTCAAAAATAGTCTCTCTGCATGGCCAGGGCAAAGCTATTACTTCTACCATCCTCAGACCCACTAGCTTGGAGCCCAATGCACTAGGTTGCTTTTTTGATATATCTTTAAAGGATTTGAAATTGAAAAATTCAGTGAATCAACAGTCTTGGACAAATTAAAACGAACAAAACCTATTCTTCACAAATTCCATTTTCATAAGCATTATTTGTATATTGTTCTTGATTTTTTTTCGTGAAATCATAATGGACTTTTAGGAAAAAGGTTAGTGGACGAGTTCGTGGAACTGAAACAAGAAAACCATCCAGAAAGCCACTGGGATTCAGTAAACTAGCCCCCGCAGAGGTCTGTCTTTAATTTCAATTCTGCAACTTAGCATTTCTTCTGATGTGCATGGACAATGATTTACAGGAATGGGCTAATTATCGTAAACCAATTATCACTTGTTGCTCTTACAGGATTTGGCAAGTCAAACTCAGACTTCCCAGAAGGTCAATGGTAGATCTTTCCGCAACCATGAAGAAGAGAAGATTAAAATAGATGACAAAGCCCAAAAGTCATCCAGTGGTAAAGTTGAAGATGCTTCCCATATGAAGAATGCTTCTCAAGGAGATATACCCCTTTCTGGACCATTACAAGTTTCAACATCAAGTGGATTTGCATGGGCAAAAAGCCGAAAAGATGATGCCTCATTTCGATCCCATTGTCGAACTATTTCAAGAGGACATATTTTCAATCCATCAGAACCTTCTACATTAAATTCAAGGAATAATTTGGATACCACAAACCAGGAAAATAAGGAGTTTTGTGGGGGATGCGTCAATTCCAGGGGCCATCAGCTGCTTGAAATTTCTAAGCTTTCTATGCAGAATCAGTGGAGTAAGTTTGATCGCCCAGATTCATTTGATGCTTCGGATGAGTACCATTCACAGGAACTGTCTATGGCTCTTTATCACAGAGAAGACTCGGCATCCAAGAGAAATAACCTGGTAAGTTGGCCATATTTTTTATATGGTATTAAACGTGAGATCTTATCTGCTGTGAGATGAAATGTAACTTAACTAGCTAGCATATTAATTTTTCAGTGTAGAGATTGATATGGTTTACTATGAGAAAGTCGGAATTAGGAATTTATACAAGGCAGAGAATTAATTGGAACAATAAAATATGGAAAGAAGAATGACAAATTTTGTTGAAATCAATTCAAAGTTTAATGGTTAATTAAAATAAATAAAAAAATATTTAAAATATATAATATCATAATTTATAATGATAAAACTACAAAAAATATAAATGTATGGGTTCTTAACTTTCAAAATATATATAACAGTTTAAATAATATTTCTACATAAATTAAAAATGTAAAAGTTTAAAAATATATATCAATATTAATTAATAATAACAAGTTTATATATAAAATAGAAAAGAAAATATTAATATTTTTTGTTGATTTTTATTTTTAAAGAAAAAAAAGTTAAATTGTGATTTATTAATTTTAATTGAACTGTTTTACTGGTTTTGTCCGGTTTTATCGCTTTGATGCTGGTTTTAAGCATCATCAATTTTGAACCACCACAATCAAACTAGATAGGGGACCGATTGCTGGTCGAAACGGCCAGTTCGGTCCGGTTTTATGAACCATGGCTGAAATAATGACACTGTTTAAAATTTTCAGATTTCTGATTTTTTTTGAATTAAGTGATTTATTTTGTTGACATTTTTATTTGTCATAAATTTGGGCCAGTAGCATAGGTTTGGGACCAATTTCAATCTTGGAAAGCAATAAATGTTTGAATATAAAATCGTCTTGTGTATTTGCTATCATATGATCATAAATGGATGGATAAGAGGTCATTCTCTTCAGTTTTGTTAAGAAATTTATTTACCTTACTGTGCTTTGCCCTACCTGTATCAAATACTTGGACCAAATGTCAACTAAGCAGTAGTCTCTGAGTCCTTGCATTGACATGATTATTATTCATTACTATCCTTGCAGAGTTTTCAAGATCAAGGAGAAAGGGTTGAATTTTCTGGGCCCCTTCTATCTCAGATGCACACTGTTGATGAGCTCTTGGAAAGGCATGAGCGTCACATCCGGCGAACTGTCCGGAGATCATGGTTTCAGAGAGGTATGACGGCCATAAGTCAAGCTCAAGCAATTTGTTGCATTACTGTTATCTCTTTTCTCCCTGACTTTTGTGCCTAGGCTTTCTTGAAATCATTCAAAGAATGTTAAACTTACACCATTCTAAAGTTAATCATGGATTGACACGGCATTTCTTGTTAACATGTGAGCTCTGGATTGCAGGTAAGAAGTCCAGGAAGTAAATCAAGAAATTGCATGAATGGATAACCTCGAGATCATATCAAAATGATACAAGTCCTACTCTGAAGCCTATCTCCATTCCCCAACCACACTCCTTTGACCAAACAATGAACATCAGACTTATACAATGACACTGGTATATTGAAGCGGGGAACTCACTCAACAATTTGAGACCAACACCATTCGTCTTTCAATTTACAGAAATCCGGTGACCAATGCAATCAAAAGAATAAATTATAGATAATTCGTTTTTGTATGATCTAAACTCCTCCCTCTGCCAGCCTTTGCTAATTGTTATCTACATTCAAGTCTCTTCCGGCAATTGTATATATTTCATATGCCGTGACTGACTTCAGAATATAGTCTAGTCACCATTATTCAATCATTTTTAAGGTTCTTAATGAATCAGCGTTCGCAATTTATATATCTAACAAGCAATTTTCTGGTAAGGAAGGACCCTAATTTTGCATCATACTATCTTCTCCCAATTTCTACTGCTTCATCTTTGGCTCCAGAGTTCTGAGTTATCAGTTTTCATTCTTCATCGACTTATTCAAATGTCACATGCGTCATACATATTCACCACACGATTCATCGATAAAATTCCAATAAAACGTTGGAGCACTCCTTTGTGTAGCTTTTTATACATAAATAGGGTTAAATGGTAACTTCTGTCCTTAATTTGTACAACATTGTTAGATTAGTTCTATTGATTGAAAGAGAATTAAACGTATTTTGAAAGTTTAAATTAATAATCATATTCATCCAAAATTAAAAGAATATATTTAACAAAAATAATAATATTAATATACATTTAAGAACTAAAATAAATAGTTAATACAAGCTTATATAACATTATAGTATCTTATGTTACTATTTTTTAGTTTCAAGAATTAATGACAATCGTGTTCACTTTCAGACTAAAGTTGTTTTCTCAACAAAAGTATGCTGAACAACCTTTTTTTAGTTTCGGTTTACGAGACAAAAAGTACAAATATTTATAAATTACCTTTTATTAATAATATCTTAAAATTGTAATACAAAATTCATGATGAAGGGACTGAAGTAATAAAAAGAAAAAAAAAATTAAAATATAGTAAAGGAAAAAGAAAAAGAAAATAATAGTGGAAAGAGACTCCCATAAAATTGTTTTTCTTTTATCCTTCCTAATCTCTTTCTAAATAACTGTCAGAATTATTCTTTCTCACTCATTCCAATTTTTTTCATAAGTTCTAAGTATTTTATTGTCACAAAGTTTATTTGTCCTCTTCTTTAATAGAGGCCTTCGAATTTATATAATCTTAAATTAAATATCTTAAATAATATTAACTTTAAACAAAATAACATAAAAATAAATAAATATATATATTAAAAATATTTACAACAATTAAGTTTTAATTTAATAAAATAAAATAATACAATAAAGATGTGGACACATATGTACTAATGCATCCATGTTCTCACTAGCGGTAATAAAAGTATTCAAATTGTTTGGGAAAGTATCAAAGGCATTAAATTTGCTGGTATTTCTTCATGCATTCACTGATTTCTTCTGCAGGCTTGGATTCATTTCGGAATAGATTTTTTAGAATGTAAAAAGTACTTCTTCAGCAGTAGAATCCAAAAGTAAATATAAGGTGAGATAAGAAAGTAATGAGATGTAAAATGTTGGATCTTAAATTTTGTATGGAGCTTCATTACACATTTTTGTACATCTTCATCAGAGATATTTAGAGAATTTGAGTGTGATAACAGTTTATATGAAAATAAATAATATTTTCAAAGATAATAAACTTGCTTTTAGTAATATTGAGTTTAACACAATGAGATATGTATATATTTATCATTTTCATCATACATATTAAGAGTATTCAAGTACGATCAAAGTTAAGACTGGTGATAAATACAAGTTAAAGATACAAATAATCAAAATATAATGAATTTAATTTCCCTAAGTGAAAAGTTGGAGTTTAAAGGATAAAAGTAATTACAAGATTTGAATATAAATAAACTATATGAGAATGGGTAAACAGAATAAAGTTCAGAGTAATTATCTTTTTCACTTCACACCTTGCTTGCATTCTTATATATCAACATACAAAAAAAGTACCCTTCCAGAAACCTAAATTTTGGAAATAATATACTACAAAAATAATAACCACAAAGAAAATAAGTTTTTGTTTAAAAGGAAAGAAAATTTTCAGTGTGTTCAAATTGTCCAAAAATAAATTAACTATATCAATCATCAGCTGAGTATTTGACTAGTTGGAACTAATTAAACCAGTATATTATTTATTAAACTAACGAGTTACTGATTAAATCTGGTGGGCTATATTATATATTTCAGACAATATTTTAACTCAGTTTTTAAAAAAAAAATAAAATATCTGTTTGGTATGGTGGTTGCATTGCTTTTATTTTAACTTTCAAAAGGAACATGATTAAAATAAATGAGACCAAACTTTTTTAAATTATGTGTATGCAGGTCGACAGCTTTGCTTGACTGTGACTTGTTTACTAATAAAAATTCAAGGTTGACCTAAATTTCTTTTAGAAGTTTGAGTTGTCATAATATTTTAATAATTATTTTTAGTAGTTCGAGTTGTTTTTTTGAAAAATAATTATTTTATAAATTCAATATAATATTTGTAATATTATTCTAATCATATTCATACTATATCTACTAAAGCATTAATTGGACATATTACTAAATATGGATATTTTAGTTTAGAAATGAAATCATTAATGTTTTCTTAATAGATGTGGAATATCTAAACAAGTATAGTTCTGGAAGGGATGAAGTAATAAGTTTATACCACCTTATAAGCTAATTAGATTAAGTATTTATATATTATCTTTACAGAGAAGCATTTAAATAATCTCAAAATAATATAGTTTTAAAATATTAAACTAAAACTGATTACAATAAAAATAAGAAAATTACTACTGATAGTTAAAATATTTCTAATAAATGCTACATTTTTTTTTGGAATGGTATGAAAGATAAATTTATTTTCAAACATATAGTACTTAACTAGTAGGCTTATTTATGGGTTAACTTCTAGGTAATAATTGAAAAAATTGCATACTCTTTCTAAGTATTTTAAAAAGACATGTTCCTCGTATAGTGAAAGAAATTATTGATAAACCCGAAATATTATTAAAAGAATAATGAAATAAATAAGTAATTATTTTTACTCATTAGCCTAAGTTGAAGAGTGTTGCCTAAGAACGAGATGAGGTTACTACGAAAACGACGTGCTCTTTCTGCACCTCCATATTTTTTTTAAATAACCAAAATATTTTTACCAAATCTTACAATTTGTATACAATTTTAATTGGATTATACAATCTCATATATAATTTTTTTTATATTGAAGTACATAATTTGATATACAATTTTTTTTATATTTTAAATTATATAATTCGGTATATAAATTTTATATATTAGATTTTATAATTCAAAATACAAAAATATATTTTGAATTATATAATTTAATATATAAAAATTATATATCAGATTATACAATCTAAAATAAAAAAAATTATATACTAAATTTTACATATTGATATATAAAAAAGATTATATATCAAATTGTATAATCTAATAAACAAAAATCATATACTAAATTACCTGAAGTACAAAATGTTTAGAAAATGTATGATTTATTTTAATTTTTTTATTAAAAATATAATACTGTGTTTATGGAGGTGTACGGAAAAAGTATGGAGACGTAGGAAGAAGGCCTTCCGCCAAAACTGCCAAATCACAACTTGTATCTTATTAGGGGTTTTGATTCTTACTAATGTGTAAGAAATTTTTTACACTTAAATTCACTTTTCATACTATAGTTTTATGACGTATAATTTTGATCTTATAAATTTTTAATTATAAACACGATTATCTCATTTTTCAAATTTAAGTAATTTTGATTCATCATTAAAATAGTATCTAATAGAAAATGTTATATGTCTCCAAATGATAATAGTATGAGGGTCTGCATTCACTAATAAATTATTAGAAAGTCTTATCTTTATTTAATGTAAGATCTCTAACACTCCACTTACGCCGAGACTATTTAACTTAATCATGATTTTATAGCAGCTCAATAGTAGGTGGCCTGATAGGCCCAACAACCTTGTTAGGATAGACTCTGATACCACAACAAGAAGTAGACTTTAAGCCTAACTCAATTTTACAAAATCAGCTTGTAAGGTGAGATTTCGGGCTCACATCGATTAGAGATGAGATCTTTCAATAGTTTATAAGTGGGTGCAAATCTCACCTTACAAGCCGGTTTTGTTTTGTAAGGTTGAGTTAGACTTAAAGTCCACTTTTTGATATGATATCAGAGCCTATCCTAGCAAAGTTATTGGGCCTATCAGGCCACTCACTATCGGACCGCTATCAGACCACCCTTACATATAAGTTTTACGCTTGAGTTGAGAAGTCTCAGTGTGAGGAGGTGTGTTTGAGATCCAACATTAACTAGAGATAAGGTCTTTCAATACTTTACAAGTGAGTGCAAACCTTACCTTACAAACCGATTTTGTAAGATTGAGTTAGACTTAAAGTTCACTTCTGATAAATAGAGCCGATTAATTGTAAATTTTGAAAATTAACTATGTTATAATTAACACATATTATTTTTTTTTCTCATTAACAATATAAAAAAATAAATGACTAAATTTATAATTAAAAATTTAAACGAACTAAAACTATATATTTACAAAATTAGTATTTAAATCATTAAAAAAAAACTGAATTTTGTATAATGATCTCTTACTTTTCAAAAATAAATAATATCTAATATTGATTGGAAGTCAAAAGTAAAACAACAAATTTATCTAAATGATTCGCTAGGATTGAGTTAATTGTAAGAGATTTGAAAAGTAATCACGATATCTAAGTTTCCTCTCTTTAAATCCTATCTTGCATAATGCATAATTTTTTAAACTTTCACCAGTTTTCTAACTAATATTTCATATCTTTAATTCTATACATAAACTAATTTTAAATTATGCGGAAGTTGATTTTATTTCTCTTTCATAGAAATAGTTATGAAAAAAATTCTTTCAACAGGTTTCTAGTAAGTTTTGTTATTACTTTATTAAGATTAAAGTTCTATATTATAATTTTAACATTTTTATATATTTAAGGTGAAATAAAAATGTATAAGCTAACACAGTGTTATTCCCATTAGATGTCATGTCACAGAATTGTATGAGTATGATGCAGCATTTATGAGGAAAATAATAGATAGAGGGATCCAAAGTTAGTAATAGAAAAACATAATGTGATTGATTATGTCTGAATCCAAGGAGAAAAGTTAGGGATTATTGGGTTGACAAGGCCCATTTGTCGCCTTCTGATTGGACTTAAAATCTTTCATCAATCGCCAATACTTCATTATAAGGTAGTCCTGTGCCTAGAAGAAGAGGTGTAAAAATGAGTTTACAAATGTGAACTAACCAGATTTTAGCCAAGTTTTGGTTAAAAAATATATATTTTTAAATATTATTCAAATTAAATCTGACTTATTTAACCCACGCATCAAACATGTTGAACTTAGATTATAGGTAGATTAATCCGTAATCTATTAATAACAATCTTTTATCATTTTTAATCATTTTTTTATTATAATTGTTTAGTGTTTCTAATTATGTAAGTTGATATTTGATCTTTTTAAAGATTACAATTTTTTTAATATTTAATTAATTTAAATCTTTTATTTATAGACATTGGATTAAATTTTTTAAAAATAAACTTTAAGTCTAAAATAAGACTACATATATTAAGGATGGCTCAGATAACTAATCCAATAGACTCAATAATTTTATTAAAATATAAAAGACTTTGATATCATTTTAAAAAATAGACTTTAATGTTAATTTAATATTACAAAACTAGTTTATAATATCTTGTTTATACTCATTTATAAATTATTAGAAAACTTTATTTCTAATGAAGGTAAGATCTCCAACAAATTAATTTACATTAATTTATTATAATAATATATTAAATAATTTTGGAGAATAAAACATGATTAAGTGAATTAATCTATCTAACCCATCATCCTGTGGTGGATCAAATCCACTAAAAAGTAAATTAGATTAAATTAATTATCTCTAATTCAATTGATAGAGCTAGCTTGAGTTAGTTAAATGTGAGTTACGCTATCAATTGATGCTTGAAGTTTGGAACTTGGAATTGAAGGTAACAATTGAAACATATAGACTAGGTCCCGGGAGAAAATACCCCTTTTACACTGAGTTTGAAAAAAATGAGTGGTTTTCTTCATTTTAATACGCTTATTTTCTATTCAGCCCATTAAATTGTAATCAATAAGCATCAAACCACCAATTCGGTCATACACCATATGAAACCGATTAAATTGACTTTTTCTTTTCTTTCTTGAGAAGCTTAATGAGATTGAGTTTAACTTCATATCACCTGTTAACCCATGTAAGGCAGCTTTTTTTCCTTTTTTTTTTTTTTTTTTTTTTTTTTAGCTTTTTTTTTTTTTTTTTTAATTTTTTTTTACCCCTATCCAATTTTTTTTAATAAAAACTAAATACCAATAAACATCTTTTAACCTTATTTAAAATTTAATAATTAATAAAAAAAAT
>Ga0099824_1003649_pt1 | contig 22487 bp, 14 predicted proteins | sample SiratrowhiteBW_FD_76837 | JGI IMG/M metagenome (GOLD analysis project Ga0099824, IMG submission 76837) | Root nodule microbial communities of legume samples collected from California, USA - Siratro white BW | ecosystem: Host-associated > Plants > Roots > Nodule | place: USA: California... | reverse complement strand
ATTTAAAAATTTAATTTTATATTTTTAAAAAATAAATTAAATTTTCCTTTAAAAAAAAAAAAAAAAAAAAAAAAAAATATTTCTTTAAAAAAAAAAAAAAAAAAAAAAAAAAAAAAAAAAGTTTATATTACATTTTTAAACTTTTTTTTATATTAAATTGAAAAATCAATATCGTTCATCAACAGAGAAATCTGGTTCGGCTGGTTTTAGCAGAGAGGAGACAACTCCAGAACCTGTGGGAGAAGAGACATGAACAATTTTCCTAGTACTCCTGGCCACCCTTTTGGCATAGGTTGGTGTCCCAGGATCAGCATTGTCACTGGCCCTGGCCCTTAGTTCAGCAAGTTCCTTCCTCTTCTTATGCCTTCTCCACGCGGCTTGAACGAAACACGCAGCCCAGGTTCTCCACTGGTACGAATAAAACCTGAATTTGTGTCTCAGCTGTTTGCTGTGCAGTCTTCTGAACTGTGACGCCACGAATTTCAGGTCTTCCGCTATCAGTGCAAAGGCCTCCACTTCCGAGATCGCTTTCACTGTTCGAGTCGACGAAGGGAGGATCACACTGGGCCGTGGGTCCAGGGCCCAAGTCAGAAGCTCCTCGCCGCAGAACTCACCCGGCCCAATACGGCACGAGTTGAAGAACCCGGCCCGGCCCCCGTTCGTGGTGTAGGAATCAAGATGGCCTCGGATTATGAAGAACATCTCATTCACAGGATCACCCTCCCGCACAAGGAACGTCCCCTCCGTGCCCAGTGCAGGCTTCAGCCTTTCACAGATTGCATCCAACATTCTCTCGTCCATTTGATCAAACAAGGGCACCTGTTCATAACCAGGGATCAAAAAAATTTTACCTTTTAGTTAAGTTAAATTTCATTTATTCTATGGTACCAACATTTTTTTTCATTCTATCTTCACTAGTTATTGTAAAAAGATTTAATTTTGAAAAGTGGGTATTCTGTTGTGAAGCTGGGACTTACTCCTCGGACTAGATCAAGACAAAGGTGGCGTTTGATGTCTCTCTGAAGATCCACGGGGAGTCCTTTGAGAAGGGCTTCTTCATCTACTCCTCGTGTGGCCAGCCATTTGTATTGGTCGTATTTACGCACGGATTCTCTTAGTTCTGGAGGTAGTTGTCTGTGATGCATCCATTGTTCTGTATCTGTTCTTTTCACCCTCCACTCTTCTAAGCGAACAGTGGTTGATTGGAGATATGTCTGCAAAATTCAACTTCTGTTGTGTGTATTACATTCTAATAATGGATAAAATACAGGTAAAAGCTGCGTCATGCATGCTTTAATTACCTGCATATTACCAATCAGCAACGCAAAAAGAACCAATCCAAGAGTTGCAATAACAATAGCCACCATTATCTCTCCAACATATGTGCTGGTAAGAAGGCCTTGTCCCAAGGAACTGCATCCTCCAAGCAGAAAAGCATTAGAGTCCACAAGAGTAAAAGAGCTTCTTGTAAGCCATGAAAATTTTGACATAATTGTTATAGAAGCTTAACTAAGGTGTAAAAGATGATAATAAGGTAGAACAACTGCATAACACTTGCCTCAAATTCCTTAGACCCCACCACAGGCAGAAAAAGTATTTGTTGAAGAATGCTGAGGATGTGACTTCGGAAGTCACGGCATCAGCGTATATACCAAACTGATAGAAGTCATCTTTTGCACTTGGTGAGCATAAATTTGTGATATTACTTGCTATAAACCAGGAGACTCTGTGGGCATCTTTAACCCTGTGGCAGTCAAAGAATCCATCTTGACAAAATGACTTCTCCAAATCGCATACACTTCTCCAACATGCTTCTTGTCGTTCGATTGATAGAAGATACCAGCAAGCCCCTAAAATCTTTTTGGAATATTTCCCATTCAAAAACCAAAATAATAAAAAATAGGCTGCATAATGTTGCCATGAGCTAAAATATTAACCACACTGTAGTTCGATTTTGAAAGAAAACAAAATTTGATTTGTATTAACTCTTTTCTCTTAAATGCGAGACTTAATTTTCTGTAATAAACATGATAACATAAGGATTAGGCTTCAGCTGCATGAGCAATCAAGAAAATGTAGTTTTAATTTCAGCTACTTACATGGCTAGCCAACATATAAAGCATTAGGTTGTAAGCAGCCCCTGCCCATGCTGTTTCTGTCACCACCCCTGTAGCTTTTACTATTTGTGATGACAGTGGAAAAATCAAAACTAGCCTCGGAAAATATTGGAAAACGATAAAGAAGCGAAGGACATTTTTTGTGTTGCCCATGGTTGAACCTTTAAGAGTTGGTATAATAATCCAAATTAACACCTGGAATCAACGTAGCAAAAAGGCATATTTAGCATGTCAAAGCACCATTACTTAAAATTTTGAAGCTCAAAATTTTACCCTTAATTTTGTGCAAAATATGTGTTCCTACACTTTTTTTTTTGTAATGAGAAAGAAAATTTTCAACGAGGTACCTGAGGAAGGGGCAGGGCAGCAACAAAGTCTAACCAGAAACTCTTGCGAAGGTACCTAACTGCAATCTTAGAATATCCTACAACAAGTTCTCCTCTCCCAAAAACCCTTGAAGAAGGAGCAACAAAAGCCGTACGAAACTTCAACAAAATCTGAATCACGTAGAAGACATCCCCCACTGATCTTACCAAAGTGAGGATAACCTCAAGAGTTACTCCAATATCAATGCACAATTCATCTCGAACCACTGGCAGATAAAGGAACAAAGGGTCCACAAACAAAGAAACTAAACATGCTACCAAGAAAATCTTGTTCCATCGGTGTATGGTTTGTCCCCTAGGATCTAATACTCTTCGTTTGACTCTGTCATAGTCTTCTGAGAACACTCTTGACAACATTCTAGCTTTCAAGAACTTCCCCGTCACCTTTTTCTTAGCCATTTTGGAACTAGGCTCAGGTATTTGTGTCCCATCAATGTGGTATTTGATCTTGAAACCGTTATCACTGTTACTTTCAGGAAATTTAGCTAGCTCCGGATCATCTTCAAACCTAAAATATGCAATGAAACTTATAGTTAAATGCTAATGAAAAAATAGATTTATCAAGCAACTCAATCTCAAAGCATGCTTTTACTGTTGAAGGGTATAGTTGAAGTTTAGTAATCTATTTATAGTCTAAGCTCAGAAGTAGTAATAGTAGTACTAAATAGCTTGAAACTCGAAAAATACAATAAAGGAAACGAACCTTGCAGATCTCGAATTATCAAAAGCCATTTCGATTCCAGAAGTATCAAGCTCTCCTCAATAAAAAATATGAATCTGGAAGCAATTTAAACACTGAAACTTGATTTTTCTGTCAAATGTTTGTTGATTATCCAAAAGCACCAGCAGTGATTGCAGCAAGAAAGTGCAAATCGTCAAAAGCATAAAAAGGAGATGCCAACAAACAATAGATTTGGTTTCTTACAGTTATTCCAACAAAAACTGAGGCAGATTCCCGAACATTTCCCTCTGCCACAAGCAAAGCCATGCCACTTTTGAACCAGTTTCTCACATCTGCATCTCTTCCACTTGCTTCTTGATTTTTCCCCGACCAACTAGAAACCAGTTTGAGGATTCAAACACAAATGGGTCATTCGAGCAATGCAGAGCGAGAGGAGTAGTATATTCATTTGCTTGTAGTTGTCACCCTTCCCTTAAAAGTGGGGGAACGTGTCTAACCGAGATTTATTTATAAAAAAAATGCAAACATAATTCTGAATAAAAATATTAAATTAAATAGCTTTCTGTGTACGGAAAGATCAATTCATTTGAACAGTAGAAATGGCTAACTGGGTTTTACTTCATTAACTAAGTATTATTTATCAATTATCTCAGACTTTTGTGAGAGAGGATTACACCTTATGCTGCTGAAAGTTAACATTTAGACAAATACAACCTTAAGAATGAATGCAAGTTTTTTGTTTTTGTTTTAGTTTACTTTGATGTTTGATATGGTGGCAATTAGGAAGCATCCACGTTGAGGAAGGGAAGAACCATGCTTTATTATAACACTGGCACGCTTTTCATCATCAAGGAATGAATTTTATTTCATTTGTTACTTTGGATTTATGTGATTTTCATCATCTACATGTTTATTCAATGATTATATATCATTCGATCCAATCGAATCCAAGTGGGATAAAATTAAGAGAAGAGTTTAGTTCGGCTGGTAAGTAGGGCCGTGGGGATCATACACCCATGCAAGGGTTGCTGCTTCCCTTCCAACCAAACAAAGTTGCTTTAAGAGAGAGAGAGAGAGGTGAATTGTTAACATATTTTAACGTGCGAATGATCCGAGGAAGAGTTGACTGCGTTAGATACGCTGCTATGGAATCTGGACACGTGTTGCATCCTTGTAATTCTAACACACACACTCCCAGACCCAGCTCAGGTTCCCATTGCCATAATTGGCGCTGAATCACTACTCTCCCACTTTTCACTTTTCATTACTCGTACAAAGTACGTCTCAATGTGACAATTTGTAATGTTTTATCGTTTCTGTAAAAGAGTTCTATGTAATTTGAAACACACAAATTCAATCACAAGAATAGTTCTATTATCATAAATATTTGCTCATTAATTTTTCCAAAAAGACTTTTCCTCTAAATGCTGTCATTTCAACTTCTTCTTTCGAATGTGTTCGAGCCTTTTCATCACGTCTTAAGATGAAGTTTGATGCGTTTTCAACGTTTTTCAGTCTCTTCAGCCTCTCTTTTTGTTGCATCTGAGCCTCCACTGTGTAATAATGAAACTAAGTTCATTGTTGTGCTTTTTTGAAAAATGAGTAAGGTGGAAAGGGTTTAGAAGCAGCCCTTGTGAGAACGTTAAATTGAATTGCGATTGGTTGTACCTTCCGATGGATAGAAGTATCAAATTGTCGGCTAAGCTCAAGTACAGACTGGATCCATGCTGGAAGACTCATCCCAAGGATTTGGCAAGATTTTTTATGCACGAGGGTTGTGACCCCACGTGTTGCCATTTCTATCTTCATATATTGTAAACAACACACTCTGCATCCACTGCCATAATCCTGTTCTTAGTTTAGTCTCACTATTAATTACATGTTTGTAGGAGCCTTTTCCTCAAGCAACCATGCACTTTTTAAATGTAAAGTTTAGTTTATGCACTTTTTACATGTTCAGATTTTCATGATCAATATATTATAATAAATACTTTCCCCGGAAACAAATTTATATGTCAAATGTTGAGGTTCTAGCAACAACCAAGTAGCAACATTTCTCTTGAAAAGTTAAATTAGTTTTCACCCCCAAAATGAAAATCCCAAAGTACATATTTTGGACAGAATAAAGCAGCAAAGAGTAGATACTAGAGTGGAGGAGGGCCACACTCGAAGAGGGGAGGAAAACAGCAACTAAATAGACCGCAGCAGCACAGAAACCATAAGCTGGAAATCATATAAAACCAATACACTATCAATTTCACTTTCATGTTACATTCCTATAGTTTAGTTTAATGATAAATATGTAGTTGCAAAACTTAAGCAAAGAGAAATTCAAGTTCGTTACCATGAATCTAAGAATCCTCCTCCAGGGGGAGCTGCACTCAGCAACGGTGTGGTTGGAGGAGGAGGTGGATCCATCACATAAACTATGCATACGAAGGTTACCTTACGGTTCAATGAGTAAGTCATATGCAGGTTTCTTATGTACTAGTCCAAGATCCAAACCATACATTCCTCAAGTCACACTCTCATCTACCGTTCAAAGACTCATTCAAAATCACATATGCCACCCCAGCTAACACATTAACTTTGTCAAGCCAGTCCTAATTTAGGAAAGTTGCTCACAAGCAACCATTCTAATTTATTTGACTCAGGACATAGAATGTAGTAATGTACAGAGTCTCATGGGTCATTGTTTATCTGTTCACACGTGATATCAATCCAATTATTGGTTGACACTCACCAACCCGTGAAATAACACAACTCTTAAAGTGTTAACAAAAGAAGATTATCACGAGAATAAATGATATGGTATTAGAAGTAATTTATTTTAATTTTAGAAATCACGAATGACAATAAAAAAAAGGACCATAAGAATGTAACCTATCACATTGGAACAAACTTTCAACGTTTGAAACTTCATGAGATGTTTCTTCTTACGATATGATTGTTATTGTCATCATCTTCGTTATTATTATTGTTCCCACTTTCTTTATTTTCATCTTCATCCTTTTTTTCTCATTTTGACGTTTTTATTTAAAGACATATGTGAGATTGTGAAGTCCAATTCTTGTTTCATTGTCCATTCTTCTTCAAATGTAACAAAATTATTAAAGTGGATCTCCTTAAACTGATGTTCCTCCAAACTATTTATCTTTTCTTTCACTATCCTTTGTGTTTATTGCTTAAGGGAAATGATTTTAAAATTGAGTTGTTCATTTTACTTCTTTAGATCTTCAAAAAGATTAGACACATTTTCATAATTATTTTGTTACTTCACAATAATAAATTAAAGAGAAAACTAATTTTCTTGATGTAATTTTGCATTGTCTCAACAAAGTTATTTTGTTGCAAATCATTAAGAACCTAATTTTATTTTTATAGATTCCATGTCACGACTTATACTAGAGTTCAAGACTTTCAACTCTTGTATTGTAGCTCTAAGCTCATATGTTTCAAAGTGAATAATTTGAGTGGCCAAGCTTTTTATGCAACAAATGTGTGTCGTCTACCTTGCTTCCAAACGCCTTTTCCTCTTTTTTTTCTTCTATTTAATAGAAAAACTTTTATCTTTCATCTGGATGGTCATAACCTCACTTTCAGATTGGTCAAATTTTTTATACTTCATTTTAAAACTAGAGAATATGTCAGCCATATCATCTTTCCCACACTCAATAGAATTTGACATATATAGTTCAAGTACAAATAGAACATCTGAAATATATATCTAAAATATATTTTGTACTTGAAGGAGTCTCAATAGACACAAGCAACTTACAACAAAGAGTTGTTCCTCCGTCTCGTGGTAGTGTTGGATAATCTAAGTAGCATATCCTTATTGCTTTTTGTTTGTTTTTAATAAACTTTCTCCGTGTACCCAAGTTCGTTACCGACTTTTCATCTAGTGTATGGTTTGAACCAATAAAAATTTAGTATGATTTTTCTTTTTTGCAATATGAGCAGGGTGGAAACTCTTTCCAACTTTTACCCTTGTTATTATCCTCAAACTTCTCCCTTTTATCACCAACATTTTTTCCGTTGTTGGACTTTACCTTTGGTATGTGTTATTAGACACTTTCCATTTATTCCATTTGATGCTTAGTGACTTGTAGAGCATTCACAAGTTTTGTCACGGAAAAATCATTATTCTCTTATGGAGAAGAGATTTTTAATTAAAACCTCTCAAGAAGACATACTAAGATTTTCTCCACACGTTGATTACTCAATTCTTCACCAAGCAACCTTGTACGTGTTACTGCCTTTAGAAGTCAGTTAGTAAACTCTTTGATATATTTACTTTCCTTCCTTTTGATTGATTCAAACTCTCCTATCATATTTAAACCTGTATCTTTTTCATTCTATTACTTCATTATTGACATTCCTCCTTTAACATTGACAAATTATTTTAATTTATAAAATCCAAAAACAATAAATGATAAATCTAAGTTTGTTGTCAACTGAGCCTCGCGTGTCAGTAAGTTCAATTCAATTAGTTCAGAGGTCAATGTTAATATTTTATTGCTAATTACAAGTTTACTTATGACAGTACAAAAATACCACATTCGAATTCTTCAAATAAAGTACAACCTGAATCATCTATCCCTTTTCTATACAACAGTACATCAAATTTATTTCCGTGATATCTAAAACTATGCACAGGAAAGTGAAAAATAAATAAATTAGATAAGCATATTCTCAAGGCTAGAGTGTGAACCATACACAATATGGGGTATTATAAGCGAAAGAGTTGTACTATAGTCCATAACATGAATTCATCAGACTTCTGCCTATGCTTTCATCAAGGGAAATTGCGGTTTGTCATGAAAAATGATTCGAAACGAGGCTCAGTTAAATCTACCATTTCCTCCTCTGATGCATGCCAGCTCTCACCCTTTGGACTAAAGAAGATCAAACTCTCCATTTGCTCACTTGAAACTGTATTTGCATCTTTATTTTCCTTCCCAACATTAAGATTGTGGTCAACACCTGATGGCAATAAATTACAAATTGGAAATATACTTGATGGAGCTTGTCTTTGATTCTCCAAGTCCTCCGGTTCCTTTACATGTTCAGCAAGAGAAGACTCAGGATATGGTTTATTCTTATTACAAGGTGAGGATTATCTATAATGGAAGTTGATTTAAGTGTAACTATCGGACAAGCAAAATATACATGTTTTGAAAATTAAGAAACATGTCCAAACTAGAACACCTGAAAAAGGCTCACTGGAATGTTTCTTCTCCTTCTAGATCTGTCTGGGGAGATACTGGAAAGAATTTGAACAACTTCAGTCATAGTTGGCCGAGTGTCAGGATCCAACAGCAAGCACTCCTTAGCTAAGTATGCCATTATATGCAGCTCTTCTTCTGGGAAGTTTCCTTTCAACTGTGGATCAGCCAACTCGGTTATTACTCGCCTGCTATCCTTTAAGCGAGGAGTTGCCTAAAATATAAGTTTGACAAGTTAAGTCAATATTTTTTGAAGTTTCATAATATATTTTATAGTGCAATTGATTAAGCAGGCTACAAGAAGTTCAAACTGAAGATGGTAATCATGAAATTGTTCAAGTTGAGGATTGCAAATGGAAAATGAAAAGCATTACATGGTGTTAAAAGACATGATGATTAACAAAACTACATGTTAGTATATCTGAGACATTTATACAAAGATCCTCCTTCTCATAAAAAGTCCTCCAAATAAGAACTAAAGCAAGTTTAAGTTAATGTGATAAGGAATCATTAATTTAGCATACCCATATAACGAGACTTTGTTCTTTGCCTGCAGATTTGTGGATGGGTTGCCGACCACTGATAAGCTCAAGAAGAACCACTCCAAAACTGAAGACATCAGACTCAAGAGAGGCTCTCCCAACAATTGCATACTCAGGTGCAAAATAGCCAAACGTTCCCTGCATTCTTGCTGGAGAATCTGAACGACTGGGGTGGTCATCAGCTCTTAAGCTTTTAGCCATACCAAGATCAGTTATCTGCAAATGGATTACTTAAATGGACTGTAAAAGCAACGATCATTTAAGTGGCAGCTTCCACCTACAGTTTAGTTTACTCTATTTCTTCATGAAAAATAGTTCTATGGTTTTGAAAAATAAGCTTAACAGTACAAAAGACATGAAAAACTAGTAAAATTAGAATTTGGTTTCAGTATCTTATTACCCTTCTTAAATTGCATTGTCTTTTCTCAATTAATTACCCATTTTCTAGAAGTTAGAAGTACCATAGAGAACAACCAAGACTCGTACTTTTGCTTGCCAATTTTTGTCCAGAAGAATGTTTGTTGATTTGACATCTCTGTGCAGAATTCTTGGAGCAGCTGCTTCATGAAGATACTCCAAGCCCCTTGCAGCTCCTAATGCAATTCTAACACGAGTTGACCAGTCCATTTTTTTTCCAAAAACTCCATCTAAGCGGTCCCTTAAATTTCCATTAGTCATGTATTCAAACACTAGCAACCTTTGAACATTTTTTCCTTTCAGTTCTGAGCAGTATCCCACTAATGGCACGAGATGACAATGATGAAGTCTAGACAATAGTTCAATCTAAACAAACCAAAAAATTGTTTTAGGCTCATTTTTTTTACTGAACATTGTAATATAACATGATCAAGACCAATCATAGAAAACAGAAGCAAAATTAGGCACAACCTCTGTTAGAAATTCATAGTCTGCCTCAGGCCCTCTTTGATCTTTTAGTCTCTTGACTGCCACATTACTACCATCTTTCAGCCGACCACGGTATACATAACTACTTCCACCTAGTCCAGTTAGATTGGAAGTTGAAAAGTTTTCGGTGGCATTTTCTAGTTCAGCAAATGAAAATTGAATAATATTTCCATAGAAGGTTTGTCTTTGGCTACCAAACAACAAAGAGGATTTCTGAAAGCATCCTAAAAAAGGAGAAGAGGACAATTATGAACAAAAAAATTTGGACAGTTTGAAACAAATAACATTTAACTGAGAAATAGACTCCGAGAATTGTGAACACTAAACTCTCTTACCTGTAATATGAGTAACAGGCGAAGAAGCTTTATGACTAATTAAGTTGGTGGTGCTACAGTAACTTGTTTCTTTATCTGATGAGATCATTGGTGATTGAATTGGACATCTCTCCCTTCGGCGGACCTGACATACAACTGAGGCAAGAAATGCAATAGTTGTGCATGTAACGCATACCGATAGAATAACTACTACAATCTTGCTCGAAATTTGCTTCTTCGAACCTAGTGGAATCCTGACAGTTCCTGCAGCACACTCAAAATTATGATTAGATTGAGTATCTGGATCTGAGAAAAAGCCATTCGGTTTGTGCAAAGTACATGTTATGCCGTCATCAATAAGAACAAAGAAACATTTCAAGAGAAAATCATTCTTCAAAGTAAGAATTGATGCGTTATGGAACCCTGTTTTAAACCTTCATAATTGAGAGTTGAAAAGGGCTTTAAAGCAGTTTCAAAATCTTGTGGTTTTGGAAGTTTTCATACCATGATTGCTGTTGCATCAATCAGATTTTCCACAACAGTCAAAATTTCTGTAATTACAATGCAACCACCATATAAACCAATTCTATTTTTTTTTCGGTATGCATTTTTGGTCTTTGCCTAACTCAGTTTTAGAAATCAGAAATCAGTAAACAAAAGAGATGGAAGACAAAGAGGGAGAAAGAAAAATACCCCACGTGCAATTGCAGGCATTAAAACAGCTAAGGTCATGGCCATCTGCTGACACTTCAGGAAAGCCATTCGAATCACATAAGCATGTCCATATGGATGCACTCTCTTCAGCATCTACATGCAAGGTAAAGCAGTTACCAAATAATAGTGACCATAACTCTGCACTGTGATACCTCAACTGAAGAAGATAGAAGATCATAGAAGGGGAGAAGGGTTCAAAAAGCTTGTTTTCGTCGAGCCAATAAAAAAATTATTATACCTGAATGACAATCACATGACTTGGAACAATTAGCAGGATGAGAATATATCCGGTTCCCTTGTGATGAAGAGCATCTACATTTCCACTTGTCTGGTCCAGTATCAGAAGGTTCATCTATAGGTAAAAACAAGAAGCAAAAGAGAAAAACAGAATGTATAATGGTTCATTTGGATTCAATCTATGACTGAGAAGCAAAATGTAAAGCTTAAAACTTATTCTAGCAGGCAAGCACAAAAATATAAGGAATAGTAGTGGTGACAGCTGAAAGGTCAAATACCAAATGTATCATAAATGGTGATACTAACCACAAAATGAATGCTGAATACAGAGCAAGCTAATAACTAGAGCCACAGCAACATTGAATTGAGGCTTCATCAATTCCAACCTATACAAGAAAAGGAAAGGAACCTTTTACCCAAATCTTGAGGTAGAATTTCCCTCATATTAAGAGTGCAGTATGAACCAAGATAAATTCATTAGCAGATGAAGCACCATGAGGCTACATATTGTCATGGAGAAAGAGAGAGAGAGAGAGATTTACCCTATTAATTGCTTCAAATGTTTTCAAGGTATGAATATACAAGAGCTACGCTAGTTTCAATCTGAAGACTTAATACCACCAATCCGTAACATTTGAAGATGTTAAGCTGTCAAAAGTATATCTAAATAACTTCAAAAGCATACCAGTCCTTCAACATGACTCTGAAACAACTAATAAGAACTTATCATGATCATGACTATTTCTACTGGAATTTACTTTTCCATTGTGTGTGTGTGTGTGTGAAGTGGCATCAATTGGTGAACCTGTTAAAGGGGATAAACTTAATCTTCAAATTCTCTTGCTGGTTCCAATCATCGTCTGTGATCAAATTAGATAAAAAGGAAGGCAACAGTGGCCCCAGCTTCTGAGTCTCATTTACCCATATGCTTCTGCAAAAAATGAATGACAATCATTTCATACTGAATAACAAGATGACCTCAAAATTTGTGGGCCGTGCATGTAAATAGGGTAAAAATGAGTCAGAAAGAAGAATGAAGGTTTAGCCGACAAAACACCTGAGTTAAAGTTATCCCATCCACCCAAAGTACTGAAAAAGCAAAGATGGAGTGACCCAAGTGGGGGCTAGATTAACTAGCAGCATAGACAGTTACAGTAGGTTGAGGATCAGCACAAGGAACCCATATTTGAACATCAATCCGCAACTGATATAAGCCTAAACATAACACGTTCAACTGAAGAAGGACTCATGCAAAATCAACCGATGGTTTGTTACGTCATACAATAAATATAGACAGCGAACTGCAAGAACTTCCTTTGCGGATGGCTTGAGAATTAGCTTCCAAAATGGTATTGAACTCTCCAAAAAAAGAATGAACTTGACTACTACCAAAATAACACTTCCTAGTCAATTCCACCTGCAAACTCTATATGAGTATCAGGAGTTTCCTCTGAAGGTAGTGACAAAAGCTTAAAGTTTGAAGTTGTTTTGGCAAAGCATGTTGAAGTGGGAAAGTCAAAGCAAGGCTGGTACATCTACCAAAGTCTGTGAGTGCTACTTTTACTGTAGGAATGCAATTATGATTATCATCATCATCACTCTCAAAGGCTTCAATAAAACTTTAGTCCAATCCATTCTAACAGTGGGGCCATTATATATTTTCATTTGAAAACATGACACTGTAATAATTAGCTGAAATGAAGAAAAAAGCTGGTGAAATTTTTAAGAAAATGGTAGGGAATTCATCTATACCAAGCTGCATGTAATGTTTCAGTCATGCATACATCATCTAAGTTCTCTTTCACTTTCACTTCAACGAATGGAAAATAAAATATTAACTCCTTAGCATATGAATGCTGTATACACAGATTAAAAATGATATTATGGAGAACTAAGAAAGAGCATGGCTGAACAGACAATGGCACCGAATAGAGATCTGCTCGAAAGAGGAAACACAGTGAGTCTTGGAAAAGTATCCTTGTAGTGTACCACTTCTTGGAAAGCAACCCTTTTGCTTACAGACAAGGACCCTTTAACTCCTTCCCATTATGTTCATTTATAACTAAAATGAAACCACATGCTTCTGATTACACACATTTCCAAGGTCAATGGTGTGCTAGTCATCACGAAAACATACAAGGTAAGAAGAAGACATCATTGTTACGTTATGTTTACATCATTTCTTGTTATTGGTGTAACATTATGTATGAAAATGTGTCCGCAACTCATTATCTAAGGCCTTTGTCAATTGTCTTCATCCATGAGAAAAAGTGAGGTTAGGAAAATGAAATATATGAATGAAAAGTGCTCCTAACAAAACAGTTTCACGGGCTTTTCGTTTAAACAATGTACTTAATCTTAAACATTTCAATTAAGCTTTGCTCGAATAGAAAGTTATCTCCAAATTGATTATATAAGTAATTATTTTCAATTTTAAGTAATCTAAAATCACATGTGACACATAGAAAACAACGGTAGCTCGTATAATATAGCTAATTAAATTTTCATTATAAATGCTACTAGTGCTCTTGGGGGAGAACTTTAATAATAATAATAATATATATATATATATATATATATATATATATATATTATGAATTGATAGAACTATTTTTAATGTATTTTATCATTGAAACATTTAAATAAATCAATAATAATTTTATTTCATTTTACAAGTCAGCCTTAATTATCACTTAACCTTAGTTTAACTTATCTCCAGTGTTGAGCTGATATTGAAGAGCAAGTCCTTGTTCCGATGCGAGGACAAATATTGAGGAAATAAAAAAAGGAAAAAATTTGAAAAACAATTCTAAAGCAAAGTTATTTAATTAAAATGAAAGAGAATAAAAATATAGAATGAATAAATAAATAAACAGAAAATAAAAAAAAATAGTCCAACTAACATTAGTTGGAAAAATTTAACAAATATCAATTAAAAAATAATTTTAATTTATATTAATAAATAATGTTAACTAGAAAATAATCTATATCAATGTTAATAATAATAAAAAAAAACTCTTACGACATAGCTATGTCAATATTGATAAAAAAAAAATTCAATTAAAGTTAATTGATAAATAATTTTAATCTACGTTTTGTTTGAAATAAATTTAATTAACATTAATTAAAAATTATATGTAGTATTAGCAGAAAAATATAGCTAATATTAAAAAATACATGAAAAATAAAAATAATTTATATAAAAGAAAATTGGAGAATAAGAAATAACACTAATTTATATAAACAAATGAAAGTAAATTTTTTGATTAAAATGAAGCTGATGGGCCCAGCGATCCGCTTGTTTGTCGCTTGGGGCCTACTTGTGACTAACTGAGCAAAAGCGTCGGCAAAGAAAAAATAATTTAAAAAAAAATGAAGCCTCTCCTTTCGTTTCTCCATTCCTTTGTGAAATTACAAGTCTACATTAATACAGGTATAAAATAATCTTGGGCTTCTATTCTCACCTCTTTCTATCATAAACAACAAGAATGTATGACCGTGGGAATATTTAAAAGGAAATAACCTAAAAGAGGGTGAAAATAACCAAAAACTGGGTGGAGATAGCAAAGTCCAAGTAAATATGCTTAGTGTGCCATGTTTTATCTTTTGGGCTCTTCCTCCCACACAATTTTAGAAAAGGCTCACTTTGCCCCACAGTTTTTTAATTCATTTAACCTTCAACTTTTATTAGTATCCGTACCAAATTGAGAGATCCCGAAAATTGTAATAGAATATGCAATTCGTATAATATTCCTATAACCCCAATCCAAAAATATAGGTATAAATTCATGATGATATCATGGAGGTGAAAGAAGAAGGAACTTATCTTTTTAAGAAATGTCAGCTAAGAGTGAATGGATTTATGTGTCAGATTGAAGTTCACTTTTAAGATAAATAAAAAATGATTGCTTGCTAAAATTTTTGGTGAATTATGATTGAAAAGTTGTGCTTCTTGTAATGAATAAACTATAACGTGTAATAATAAACGAATTGTGAAGCCTGTAAGGCCAATGAGAACAAACTGAAAAGGAAAAGCTAAAGAATGAGAAGTATATTCAATCAGAAGTATACATATATGCAACTCAATGAAGAAATTCTCTCGAATTATTTCCACTGCTACGTTGCTATACCCCACTTCTCCTAAACATGTACAATTCAACTAAAACCAAAAAAAAATTAAAAAAAATTGTGCATAACTACGAAGAACTCATTCCCCTCCACTTTCCATTACTCCCCCCACCTTACCAAAACCATAAGGAAAAAAAAAAAAAAAAAAAAAAAAAAAAAATAAAAAAAAATGTTCAAAAATACAAAAAAATCAAACCCCAACAAAAAAAAATACACCCCCAACCTAACAAAAACCAAAAGAAAAAAAAAAAAAAAAAAACATAAAAGAAACTTAAAAGATCTCCACAGAAAAGTGCATGTACTAGGCTTTGAAATTTGAAATACTATTTTCTTCGCTGGTGCCTGTCAGAAGAGGATCTAGCAGATTTGAGATTTGCAGATTGAGGCCTCAAGGGAAAGGTTTGGGAACGTGAAACCATGTCTGCCATGGAAGGGGTCCGGTATGCATTCACAAGACTGGTGCTGTCTGTAGAGTCTCCTCGTGCAGTTGCCCTCTGCCATGAATGAGCACACAATCCTGAGAGAACATAGGCCCTTCCAGAGTGCTCATACACACGTTGGTTTGCCATCCTTTCCTGCATTTCCTTTAGTTCAGCAGAAAGAGCAGTGCATAGTTGATCACCAGCTTTGGCAGAGATTGTTTCAGACAATGCCTGTTGACATCTCTCCAGAACAGAAACAGCACCAGACAAATCACCACGTTCAGCAGTAACTCTAGCCTCAGCCATTGCCTCAGCAGCTCGAAGCCTGTTTCTCTGCTTGTCTACTTCTATTGACACAACCACATCTCTAGCTACATCAGGTCTCTCAATCTTTACTTCATTGTTTACTCCCATAACCTTCATTGCTTTCGTGATGGGGTCCCTATAAACACCTCTAACTACCAACAGAGGCATCTCATCACTAGACTTTTCCACCGGAACATTGACTGTCACCAAAAAGTCTCTTTCTTCTTCAGCATACATATCTCCCACCTTGATAATTGCGGTTTTTCCACTGTCAATCAAGCTAGTTTGGTAACTTCCTGCTTTTACTGAACCAAGTTGCAGACGGGGGTGAACACACTGAACTTCTACCTGTAATTTCTGAACCACCACACTTAACAGTCCCCCAATACACTGTGCAAATGCATCCTGAACCACATCCTCTTCTTCAATGAAGGAAAAAGTACCCCCAGTCATCTCAGAGATTGAGTGCATTGCTGTAGCATCATGGTCAACACCAAAGCCAAATGCATGCACTGGTATGTGCAAGCCACTACAATTGCTACGATGAATGGTGTTTGGGACAAGACACCGGTAATCAGATGCAATATTGAGCCTGCTACTGTTTATGGATGAATCCTGTCCATCAGAGAGTAATATGATACTGCCAACTGGGTTCTTCCACCTGCGGTCAGCAAACACTTTGGCACCTTTCCTCAAGCCTTCTGCAATGTTTGTCACGCCATTTGCAACCAATGAATTAACTGCATGCAGTGCCTCCTGTTTTCCAGCAGCAGTCATCCTCAAAAGAGGAAAGATGCGGCGGGCTGTGGAAGAAAAGGTAATCACAGAAAGCCTGTCTGATGAACTCAAATTCTCTATCACAAACCCCATAGCTCGTTTTAGTAGTTCAATCTTTGTGCCTGCCATGCTACCACTCACATCAAGAACCGTGACAAGGTCAATTGGAGCACGAGAATTTAGTGCTGATAAAGATGATGATGATGATGATGATTCAGTATTGTTTCTGTGTCTCCCTGAACGAGGAGGAGCTTTGAGATTAATTAACACAGCAAAGTTATCATGAGAGGCTGACTTTGCAACAGCTGAAACTTCAGGATATGTTCTGATCTCCATTGGGTTTATTACATCGTGATCAGCCTCATTCAAATCATCGGTAACTGAAGTTTGTTGAACCAAGACTTCATCATCATCATCAAAGATAGCTGGTTCAGTAACATTATTAGAAGATGCATGCTGAGGTCCTGTACCAGCTTGTTGAGAAGGAAACCTCCCCACGTGAGCTGTCCAGGAATTATTTCGCGATGAATTTACTCGGTTGATCTCATGGGAGACCATAGAAGAACGAGTCGGAAAAGGAACCTCTTTCCATTTTGCTCTGCAAACGGGGCAAATCCGGTTCCCGTGTTTGACATTGGATGTGATACATTGGAAATGGAAAGAGTGAGAACATTCTGCAGTAAATATGGCATTTCCCTGCCCTGGTTTCATTGAATTCAAGCAAATTGCACATGTCCCCTGCACATAGTGTAGAACAAAATGTAAGCAAAGGAGATATCAATAAATGCATGTTGATATCATCAAAAAGCATAGAGAAGATTGACAAAATACTATGAGGTTTTTTTTTCCCCTCTATTCATAGGTCATATTATGAGAACTCGTTCATGTCAGTTATAAATTATCTAAATTTATAGAATTGAAAATTGTTTAATAATAATAATATTAAACAAAATATCACTTAAGAAAAAAGTAACCACAACACAATTACCCAACCATCAATACCAATTCTTCATTAGTAAGCTTAAAAAAGAAAAAACAGAAAGTAAGTCAAGGTTTAAAAATAGTATTTATAATTTTTATTAAACTATTCTAATTTCTTAATTAGATTTTTTTAAAATTTAAATAAACTTTGCATTATTATCATTTAATGTTTTTAAAATCAGCGAATCTGAATAAAGTATAAAGTATACATAAATAAATGCAAAATTTGGAAAAGTCACTGTTAAACTATTTTGTCTAACACTACCCGTTCTGTTTGTATGCAGGTCCACTACTAAGACAAGTGCATGAAAATCTGAAATAAAATGCTACCCATCTTCACAACAAGAGACGACAATTTACTATTAAGTTGCCTCATTACCAAAAATTGAAGATTCCCACCAAAATCCAGAATACTGTATAAAGCTTATTTTTTTAATCTAAAAAGTCAACGTTAGGTGGTCAAACACACTACGCAATGACAGCAAAGGAAAAAATAAACATCATTCAGCGTACGACTTTCAGAAAGGCAAACGCAAACTGCAACTCCAACATTGAACTTTTCGAAAAAATAATTAATTATGGAAAGTAAAATATAAAAGGCATCAAAAGAAGGAGAAATCAAAGAGGATTCCTTCATGCACTGCTCGACAGCTGAGAATTTTCACAATCAAAGAATAAGGGGTGTTTGACTCTTTACATTCTTGGCACTAAAAAAAAGGAGTTGAATGAGCGAAACGCAATGCCAAAAGAGTTTTTTTCAAAGGCAACAAATTCAATGCAACCCTTTTACCATATTGGTTTTTAGTTCTCATCGTCTTTTTCAACGTCATAGTTTTAAGATAAACACAGAAAAATAAGAAGAAACAGTACAACATATTTTGTGGATCCAAATAATTTCCGAACATGCATTTGTCCTTAGAGGGTACTACAAATGAGATGAAAGCAACACCAACATGATATATAATAAATCGTTTCCATAACATGGCATTTCGATTAATTTCGCCAAATACAAAAAATTATGAAAAAGATAACATTGATTAGTAGTAAACATCGATGTCAATATACTTAGTACTAATATTTAGCATTTGGCGTAATTTCCTCTGCAATCCCAGAAAGCTAAAGTGAAAACAGAAAAAACAAGTAAACAGAAATGCAATGAATGAACCACGGAAAAAGTAATAAGAAACTCTAATCAGAATCTAAGCAAGCAAAATGGGAAATTTAAAAGATGGGTCGGAAGAAAGACTCCAACTTTCCATTGTGAAGTCGGAAAAGGTTAAAGGGCAATGCAAACCTTAGAGGATTTGGATCTGGAGAGGCGGACACCGGAGGAGGAGGTTGTGGAGGTGGCGGAGCGGCGGTCGGAGGAGGGGGAAACGCGGTCGGAGGAGGAGTTGTCGATGGTGTTAGGAACTTGAACACAGGTGTTGATCCCAATGGCAAGCTTGACCTTTCTCCATTTGCTTCCCATTTTGGTGGAAAAGGGTGTTTTAAGAGAAAAGGGTGAGACGTTGAAGCAGTAATGGGTAATGGGAGAGTGTGAGGGAGAGAAAAGGTTGTATTTGAATGGGTGTGAGCATTGGAAGGGGAAGAGGAGAGAATAAGTGAGGGAGTTAGTTTCCAACAAATGAAGAGAGAGATTATGATTTGGTTTGGTAACTGATGACATAGAGGGATGATTGGTGAGAGGATAGAGGAAAGTTTGTTGAAATGTTGCAGAATTATAGCAACTTACTCACAAAAATATTAACTAATTACATGCTAAATCTTATGGATATTTGTGGATTATTCTGTTCTAAACTACTGCAAAACTGTTTCTATATAACATATATTCATAATATTTTAAATATATAATAATTAAATTTTATTAAAAAAATTAATCTTATTTTTTTTGTAGAGTTTTTTTCTTTTAATTATATATTTTATTTGCAAAATTTAAATTCAATGCTTTATTTAAAATGTTTTAATTCCATTTCATTAAAAAACGACTACTTGTTAATCTCTAAATTGAATGGACTAAATAATTGTTAGGTCATATCTAATGTTGTTGTATGCAAGTTTGCTTCAAACTAGACATGATGTTGAACAAATTTACAGTTGAAATAAAACACATAAATAATAATTTTCTATATTAAATAAGCAAATTGTTAATAAGAAAAAATAATGAAAATAATATTTTGAAGAGTAGCATGTAGAGTAACTTATAATTTTTAAAATTAAGTTTTTTCTTCTTTTTTTTTTTTTTTTTACAAATCAAAACAACAACGATTAAATCTTTTGAATCGTTGCAGTAATGTCACTCTAGTAGTAACAATATATCGTCCTATATATGAGTTATGCATATTCACCATTATAATGAAATAAATATTTGAATATATATTTTTAAAATATTTTAGACTATTTTAGATGGTCTGTCAGGATTTGTTCTTTTTTATATTTAAATTTAGTTCTTTATTTAATTATTGTTTTTAAAAATACAAAAAAATATTAGTACTTTTTTTGAACTACAATTTGTAAATCATTTTTCACATAAATAAAATATCCTTATATATGTAATATAGACTTGGTATACATACAGTTTCAACATTTTTTACATATTTTCCTTTTTTTTAACCTGACATTAAACCTATTTAATTGTTGTAATACCCTAAAATAGCTATTAAATAAAAACTAACCTAAAATTTAGTTTTAGAGATAAATAAGATAACATCTAGAAGTTGTTTAAGTAAATAAAAGTTTACTTTTTATTTTTATAACAATCACCATATTTCTTTCTAAGAATATATTCTCTCTAAGAAGATATTCTGTTTTATTTTTATAAAAAAACATAATTATCTCTAAAAAGACATTATGTTTATAAAAACTACCAACTTTTTCTCTTCTTTGATAAGATACACAGTTTCATTCTTATGAAAAAAAAAGGCTAATTTTGTGTGTTTTTAATTGATATTATAATTATTTATTTTATTAAGTGTGAATTTGATGAATTTAAATTAAATTTGATGAATGTTTATGTATGGTATGATATAGTATGAATGTTTTGTAAATGATGTGGTGTGTGATGGAGACATATTATCTTTAGGAAAGGAGATACCCATGTGGAGATTATTAGGATATATATTGGAGGTATCCTGACGACTCTAGTGGTACATTGGATTCGTATAGATGAAGTTTACAAGTTAGTGAAGAGTCGAAGGAGGTTCATATGGCCATGTCCGAGGTTTGAAACATGAGCTTATCGAAATAGGATATATGGATTAACCCTGTGCATATGGAAACTGTACCTGAGCTGATCGGGATAGACTGTATTCGAGATTTGAAATATGAGGTGATTGGAACAGATAGATGGTATATGAGAGGTGCATACCTCTCAGTCTAGCTCAATGCACAAGTGTCTTCCGGAAGTAGAGAGTCTAGTGTCTTCCGGAAGTAGAGAGTGTAGTGTTTTGTTTGTGAGTCAGTATATGTATGATGTGAGATAAATTATAAAAGATTAAATTGTTGTTTTTTGGTTAAGATAGAAATCTAATTTATGAAAATATATTTTTTTAAAACTCTCTAGCTTACCCTTATTTTTGTGGAGTGGTTGTTTTATTTTTAAATTTGGAATGACGGAGTGTATGTATTACATGAGAACAGAAGATTTGACAAGTGGTGTGTGTCAAGTGAATTGTTGATTTTACGAAGATATTTTTATTAAATCTTATTTAGAGAAATATATTTTAAAATACATAATAAATATATGGATTTTTATATTCAAATTTATTATATAATTTTTTTATGCAATAAAGTTTCTATTATATGAAAAATATGGGATGTTAAAATAGTGAAAATACCAAATCTTTATATTGGAGACATCTATATCTTTATATTGGAGACATCTTTTTCATAAAATTAGATTAGGTGTAAATTGGTATCCTACTTTAGTAGTTAATGCCTTTAAATATAAAACTTATGTCTTAAGATTATAGATCTTAAATATATTTAATTATAATAGTTAAATAAATTTTTTAAAAATAAAACATAATAAATAATTTATAAGATGTACATCTTATAATATCTTACTCTTAAAACAACGTATAAGAAATTTTTAAAATGATTGTAATTTACTTAAAATAAAACAAGACCCTAAGATAAAAAAATTTATCACTCTTAAATTAGCAATCATTCTAATCTAATTTAATAATTTTCTGTTTAATTACCACTTAGAATCCCATCTTATAAACAAAAATTTGCAAAACAACCATCCATTGTCATTCGACTCGTCCAAATAAAGCTTAAATTATGCACATAGCTACAAAAACTAATTTAAGTATTGCAAGTAATTATTTAACTATAGAAACTAGGATCACTTTACTATATTGTATATGGTTTTAGTAAATCAAATTTGTAAGGCACATAAACCTTATAAAAGTAAAAGTCGTGTGCCTGCAACTTCAGTTCCTTTTATTTTCTCTCTCGTTCTCTCAAACTCTCTCTTTTTTCTAATTTTTCTCCTCATATTTCATCTATTTTAGATTCTGATCATACCTTCCAGTAGCTGGGGAGTTAGGAATCATTTCTAACCGATCAGAATCTCAAACAGAGTAAGTTCATATTTGCTCTAAAGATCTCTTATTCTCTATTTTCCTTAGGTTATTGTCATCAATCTTAGTAGGGACAGTTGAGAAAAGTACTTCTCTCAACTTAATTAAGATTATACTAAAATTTGGTTTTATTCTGATAACTTTTTCTAGATCCCTAGATT
>Ga0099824_1003647_pt1 | contig 22496 bp, 13 predicted proteins | sample SiratrowhiteBW_FD_76837 | JGI IMG/M metagenome (GOLD analysis project Ga0099824, IMG submission 76837) | Root nodule microbial communities of legume samples collected from California, USA - Siratro white BW | ecosystem: Host-associated > Plants > Roots > Nodule | place: USA: California... | reverse complement strand
GTAGGTGATATTGATGATTAGAGTAGTTGATTTGGAATTTGGGGGCTGTCGACGGCGAATTTGAGGATTTTCCGATCTGCTGGGTTGAGAACCGGATGAGGTCGTCCGGTTTGTATTTTTTTTAAAAAATGAGAACCGGATGCACCTCCATCCGGTTCACAATTTCAAAAAATAATGAGGGTATTTATGTAATTTCATAAAGGGCAGTCGTGGAATAAAAAAATTATATAGGGGTGCAGGAAGAGGGTATGAAAGTGGAGGAAGAATTTGTCTAATTAAATTAAACTAAAGAAATTATTTGCAATAGCTAGGAAGCCTACTCAAGTTTTTGAATGGAAAAAAAAAAAAAATTCCTAGTTTTGGGCCAGCACATGGTCCAACGCTTCATAAAATTACCTTAAAAATGTTAGATACACACTCTTTTAAACCAATTTTTTATTTTATAAATTTGGTTAATTTGATTTTTTATTTAACGAATTCCATTCACTATTTTATAATTTTATTAAAAAGAGTTTTTTTTTTCACTTTAATAGACTCAAAGGCCAATCTTTGACAAATTTCTAAAGGTGAAAATTATATAATAATAAAAAAACCTTCTTATAAATAATACAATCTTATTTTAATAACAAAATATATTATATTCAATTGAATAAGCAAATAAAATAGTAAAAAAAGATTATTATGAAATTTAAATAGATTATATTGAATATTATGGTTGTGAAAATACTACAGACATGATGCAGAGCTCCATTTAGTCCACTTGACCCAAGATCTTAAAGAAATAGCTGTTGTGGCAGTGCTGTACAAATTGGGTGATCCAGATCCTCTGATATCCCAGGTACAGTGCAAGTCACATTCACTTCATTTCTAAATAATAAAGTGTGCAATGTGGAACTTAGTGCTAATATGTGGCTATTGGACACAGTTTGAAGACAAGTTGATTGAGTTAGGTAATGATAAGGAAATTGCAATTGGCACCTTTGATTTGGGAGAAGTAAATGGAAGCAGCAGGAGGTATTATAGATATGTTGGCTCTCTCACCACTCCACCATGCAAAGAGGGTGTCACTTGGACCATTCTAGGAAAGGTAACTAATTCTATGCTCTACTCCAGAGAAAAAAAAGTTTCGTCCAACTTAATAAATAGATTTTAAAATTAATTTATTTTTATATAAAGTGATGTTTATTAACATTTATATACTTTAAATTAATTTTAATTACTTTTATTTATAATTGATGTGTAACATTTTTAATATATTCTCTCAATAATGATTCGATACCAACTAACACGATAAATGTATTAAATTTTAATATCATATTAAAAAGATACACTTCAAATCCAAATCAATCTTATGTAATTAATTTCTAAAATAAAATTTGTATTTAAATATATACTATATAGTGATCTTATATTTAGTTAATTGGCACGAATCAAATAAAGTTTCATATATGTAAACTAATTTTATAGTTAAATAAAAAGAATGAAGGACAATATTTTATGGTTTTTAACAAATTTTAATCAATATTAATATGTTTAAAAGAATATATTAGGAGTATATTGTTTCCAATTTTCATGTAAATTTTGGGAGTATATATATGGTTGATAAAATTTGTATTCATTTTGTGAAAATGTCTAATTAATGAAGCATTGATGCAGTTAAGGACATTATCCAGTGAACAACTGAAGCTTCTGAAGGCACCATTGAACCTAGATTTCAAGCACAATGCAAGACCCCTTCAGCAAATGAATGGACGTAAAATAGAGATGTACTACCACCCCAACCACCTGCATAAATAAATGTTTCATGGTTCATATGCATGAGGTTTTCCATTAGAGAATACAATTGTACTAGGTTTGATAAGCTAGTATAATAATATTTGGACAATAACTGGTGCATACTTCATTTTTGTTTCTGTAATTTTTTATGGATGTAAACTTTATAAATAAAAAATAAATAGTTTGTGAATTCATTGTTTAGGCTTTTAATTTCAAGCAATATGTTTATATACGACTTAAAATTATATAGATAAAATATATTATATTAAATATTTCATGTTTAATAATACTTTAAGAAAACATCTTTAATTCTTTATTTTATGATTATATGAAACTCATTCGTTACTTTTTATTAATTAAAAGGTTTTAACTTTCTAAATTTCAAAGACATTTTATAATTACAAGACAAATTAGCTGAAATTTTTGGAAATTTTTTTATATGATTTGTAAAAAATTTTGGAAGACAATTGTAAATATATTACTATTAAGATTATAAAATATGTTATAAAAAAGATGATGCTGATAATAATAATGATCATTATAATAATAATGATAATTACAATAATAATAATAATAATTATCCTGATAATCATGATAACGATAATATAATGATCATGAAAACAATATTATTATTGTTGCTATATTAATTATTATTATTATTATTATTATTATTGTTATTATTATTATTATTATTATTATTATTATTATATAGGTTTGTAGAGGTAGGTACTTCACTCTAGGTATAGGGAGAGTGTGAGGTTTTGGAGAGATAGGTGGATTGGATAATAACCGTTAAAAAAAAAAAGTTTTCTAGACTATATATCATATCACAATGTAAGGAAAGCTTGGAAAGCTTGGCGAGAGAATTAAGATAATGGAATAATAGACACTCAAGTTGAAAATTAACGTGGAGATAGTAATAATATCTCAAGTACATTGGAAAGTAGGGTGTTTGGACTCATGAGTTTGGCTAGATGATGGCTAAGGGAAGTATACTGTTCAATTAGAATATAATACATTGCTTAAATCGAATAATACAAAAATTTTGAACCTATATGGTTAGATAATATAGAAACTTGTAAAGAAAGTTCCAATGACCCAATGAGATAGTGTCAACTGTCAAGAAAAAGTGACTCATATCATATCCATAAAATTTATACTAACTTATAAAAAGCACAGGAGGTTTAAATAAAAAAAGTCTATAAAAGGTCTCAAAAGTCTTTTTTCTTATTCGGCTCAAGGTTAGAGGACTTGTGTTTTGTTTGGGCCGAGAGTAAATTTTAGGCTCAAAATAAAATCATGAGAGTGTGAAGTGTAATCTACTTAAGATGTGAAAATTGTGTAAATATACGCGTCTATCAGAAAAAATTTAATTTAGGAGTCCTTTACAAGCGTTAAAAAACCACAACCCATATAAACTAACACTTCCATAAAGGTAGACGTTTTTGTTAGATAGTTAAGATTTAATACTAGATTATTAATAATATTTAAGTTTGATTTAAAGTTGACACCCAAATATATTGAAGAAAAAGTATAATTACAAAATATTGGAGTATGGAAAAAACATATTTTATTTGAACTAGCTAAGGGTGATAAAAAATCTTAGCACCTAGACCCATTATATAATTAGATTGTTAACTACTAAATACGCCCCTAATTCCTAAACACCGTTGTATCTAATTGAAAGTCCGGTTGTTATACTAAAGTCCATCCATGTTTAATAACTTGGAAGCTCAAGGAGAAGCTAAAATTCAACTCACTATATACCCCTCATATCCAGGTTTGCATCCATTCCAACTAACTACCGTCAAATCTTTTTATCTGCATTCAACCTTCACTTTCTTTCTAGCCTTCTCATATAGTCTTATCTTAAAATACCAAGCCACAAATTACCCCAGCATAACATATTGGCCCAGAAACAACTTTTTGGTGGCGTCCAGACTAAATAATCTCGCATTTACCACCATTGGACCACATAAAGTCCCTCTAGACAATTCCTTCAAACAAGTCCTAACCCTTGCCGAACCATCCATCCCAAATCCTACCTGTGACTAGAGCAGCAACGTTTATATAAGAAAAATGCTTAACGAGCCCCTCTTTGAACTCCAAGCAAGCTTTACAAACCAACTAGCCATCTATAATCGGTGGTGGACCGCTAAAATCTAATGACGTAGACGACTTCAATTTTATGCTAAAAGAAAAGTACTTCAAGGTTATTTGCCAATTCAACTCAAAATGAACTTAATGCTGAGAAAGTTGGACAATGGAATTAATCAATAGCGGTGGAACATACTGTACGGAAGAAACTGCTTTGAATGGAAGAAATTAATGATAAAAGCTTTAAACCAACTAGTTCACGGTTGTAACATGCAAAGGAAATGGAAAAAATAAAAATACATTATGAGATCTGCATATAAAAGAATATATCATGATATAAGTGGGACAAGGAATTCTTATATGACAAATTTTGGAAAATTAAGGTTATTCCCATTACACAGTTTTGCGTTAAGATATTGAGTTTATGCGTTTTCTTTTTTATATGTACTTTATAGTCTGTTTGGTTAAACTGATTTGGGTTGATTTATTATGGATTTGAGGAGATGAAGACTATTTGGTTGACCTAATTTGAGAGATAGATGAGGAGAGATTTCCAGGATGGTATATTCCATGATAGAAAGAGATTTGAAGGAATATAACTTGAAAATATAAAATAACCCTCATAATTTTGAAAATTACAAAAATACCCCTTTAATGTTATTTCATTATACCATTTTGTATTAAGTTATTGGATTTATGTGTTTTCTTTCTTATATGTATTTTAAAGTTTACGGAAGTAAACAGACTTGCTTGTATTCTTAGATACCTAAGAATCTCTCACTCAAGTAAGAGTAAGTCTCTTGGGACAAATCATCACTTCTGATATCACATTCTAGAAAAATCTGAGGAGGAAGAGAGATCTCAAATAATGAGAGGGTCAAAATTCATATAAGAGAATGACACCACTTTCAATTCAAAACCTTAAGACATTGGATTTGTGGGTCTTCTTTCTCATATGTTACTCAAATTTCTCATTTCTATTCTATGTGTAATTTAGACTCTCACATTTACGTACATAACATATAGACATATAAAAATAATATATTTTTAAAAATAAAAAAAATTGATGCAATAGAAGTAATTAATTTAGTTCAAATTAAAACTTGGATTTGGGTAAAAGGAAAATATACAAAAAGTGAGTTTCACTTAGTCTAATTAGTGTTTGAGTCTAACAACATGTTTTTAAGGTCAATGAACTCAAAACCTGTAAGAATATAGACGGGAAGGAGCCAGAAATATAGGATTCTTGGGGGTGGATACATAATAGGCTGAGTGGATGTAGTTCCGAAGCCACAGTGGCATTTTGCTGTTATAGGATATAACTGGTCCAAGTGAGAATAGGATTGAAAATTCATATCAGTTTGGTATCTTAGGCATGACGTGCATCAAAATACTTTTAGCCTAACAGCTAAATTGATAACGGAATTGAAAGTAAAAGGAAATTACAACAAGGTGACAACTGAAGTGAATTTTGCCGTAGTTCACATATCAGCATCATAAGGAGTAATCAGAAAGTGGTTTGGCAGGAATAAAGAAGATTTGACAAATTATGTTGCAAATAAAAATTAAATGGTAGGGATGAGAGGTTAAGATGTTATTGTAAACCCAAAAATGGACTGAAATTGGGTTATGAAAGGAACAAGTGCAGGTATTGAAACATTCATCAAAGGATATCAAATTATGACATGAAGGAAGCACCTTCTCTGTAATAGGAGGAGTCTCTCCGAAATTTGTGAGAAATTTTGTTTAGTAACTTCTGAGAAAGTGATTTTAGCCCTGCTTGAAGGATTATTCTGATAGAGGAATGGAGGGAATTGATTTAATATCAGTGGTTCTAGGTAGTCAACAATGGAATTTATTATTTGTTAGGTTTTTGTATGTTTAATTTAAAGTAAAAGTTAAACAGAACTATTTACTTTCTAATATTAAATTTGAAGTTTATGTTGCCTAATTCATGTACTTTAGTATTAAGTGTTCTTATAAAGACCTTCATTTCTGAAATGTTCCAAAGGGCATTATAAATATAATTTTTCATCTCTTAAATGTCCAAAAGGTTTTTCTATATTAAGTTGGCAGGCAATCTGACTTTCTAAGTAGGATGCCAGAAACATTCATACTAGATATTAATAAATATCTATCAATAATAAGTATAAGTATTTTAAAGAATATTTTTATTTAAATTATAATTTATTTAAGTTTATGTTTTATAATAAAATAATATAAAATAAAAATATCAACATGTACTTAATAACTATAAACATAAAATCATTTACCTACATTTCTGGTACAAAATAGTCAACAAGAGTGAGTGATGACAGTACTAGTGAGGACAAGATAAACTGAGCAAGAAAGAGACAAAATAACCGGCCAATTACTTTACTGTGGTGTTGCAATGGACAGTGCAGCAAGAAGTAATTGCCTCCAAAAAGTTATGAGCACAAGTATTGAATTTATTAAAATATTAAAATCAATATGTTTTAATGATACAATATATTGACACCATCAAAGATTCATCAAATAATCTAAATTAAAAAAATATATAAAATAACTTAGGAATGGAATCACCATGCAGGAGACCGAGAGTTGCTATCTATTTTGGTCTCTAAAAAAAATTGCTGTATAACTGGTTGAGTATTTTGCATGAAATATATATGTAAATTAATTTATATAAAAATATAAGAAATATTTAAGAAACGAAAATAATATAATATATTGACAGGAAAGTACTGGAGCTGTATGGGATGGTGTCCAGTGGCATTAATTTCTCAAAAACATGTTAAATGTTTTATTTACTGTGTCTTAAAGAATTATGCATGCCATATTTTTTTAAATTTAAATAATGTCTTTTTAAATTTTTAATTTTTTAGTACTTTAATATTTTTTTAGAAAAGTTGATTTCTCATTTACTGTCAACATATATCCTTTTCTATATTATCAATTAATAAAATTATAAAAAACATAAATTTTGAGATAATTATTATTATAAAAAATAATGGAGTTATAATATAGTTCAGATAATTATTTTTTTTATAAAAATTAAATCAAAAGATTATCACTATAATTTATGCTTGAGTTTTTAAATTATTACACATTAAAAAATATTAGAAATAGAAATCAGACTTTAGCACCTGATAAATAAATACATTGACGTTTAATAAGTTATCTAATACTGTAACCTCATATTGTTTCCAAATTCCACTATTATTTTCTTTACTTTTCGTAAATAAATTAATGAATAAGGAATTGACTTAAAGAATCTTTATGGGCCAGATTCTATTGATTTGTACAGAGTATCCTATGTACAATTATTTAATGCAACATACATTAACTATATATATATATATATATATATATATATATATATATATATAGGTATTTTATCAATCTTTTTCCTAAGTATTTCACTTTATAGATTTTCAATTTTTACTCCTTTTATCATTTAATTTTATTCACACATTTATACATTTTAAATATTATTTTTATACTTTTATTATTTTATATTCCATTACAAATTTTAATATATAATTAAAGGGAAATGTTTCTAGTACTATTTTTGATATGGTTTATAAATATGTTTTTCAAAATGTAAATTAAGTAAGTCTGCTTCTTTTTATTTAAGTTATTTTAGTTTCAATTTATACCATTATCATATTTTTTACGTTGAATAATTTTTATTTGAAGATTTTGTTTTGCTTTCTCTGGTAGAAACACATATGTTCATGTTTATTCATATTTTTGTTACATCAAAATAATATAATTTTAAGAAAATATATAATTCTATAATAATAACTTAAAAAAATATATGATAAATATTTTTAAGTAAAAATTATATACTTAATTTTGAATAAAATAGTATTTACCTATAAGTCCAAATTTTACTTTCACCTAGAGTAAAAATAAAAGAATTGAAGAAAATCAATAAATCTAGTATTTTAATGTTTTAAATTGAGCATGATATCAATTTTTGGTGTGAATCGTATTATTTTTTTATTATGAGATATGATCTTTCTGTATAAAGAAGAAAGTTCAACATCGGTAATATAATTATTTTATTAAATAAAAAATAATCTTTATTTATTAAAAAATAAAATTATTAAACTAAAGGTTAATACTAAATGTAATTAAAGGGGATGAATCCTTTGTACGATGATATAGATGATATGATATTATAAATATAACATGTAATGATTATAAAATAGTCTCTCCACTATACTCAGGAACATCTTGTTCTCCCTTAGGATTATTATATGTTATATATATTTTCCCAAACCCAATGTTTTGACTATAACTCTAACCAGCCAGTTCCGAACTAAGAAGTAGTGTTGACATTGGTGGTTGTTACCGAAAATGGATTTCACTGAGTTGAGAAAAGCGGTGGAAGAGGTGGAACTAGTGGATGCTCATGCTCACAATATAGTTTCTCTCCACTCCAACTTTTCCTTTATCCATGCCTTTTCTGAAGCCAACGGTGAAGCACTTACTTTCTCACCCAACTCTCTTTCTTTCAAGGTAACTTCACTTTTAGAATCTACTCTCTTTACCTTTGCTTCATCTATGTTCTATTGCTGTGTTGGAACAACCTTTATTTTTAATTGTTATGTGCTTCAAACTTTGACGAACATCGATTCATATTTCTAACAGTGAAAAAGTCAACGAGTAAACTAATGGATGTGTCATCTGTGACTCTTCACTAGGTGGTGAACTACGTGTTTGTTGCAGAATTTGCAATGCTGGAACACACTCTAGTATATCTTTATTGGTGTACTATTTATTATGGGCTGAAATTTTATTGGAAATTGCAAACTTATGAGTTATAGACCTTGTTTAAAGAAGCTCACTTGTGATTTTATATTTTTAGATCAATTTTGACTAACAAGAAAAGTATTAGAGAGAGTAGTAAACCGATAACTAATATTGCATTGATTAATTATAATGGTTTTTGGTTTTGGCGGTTTACTTATTCTTTGGTAGGATTACATTCTGCTGTCACTACTGAACAAAGAAAATAATCAATGCTTAGATTAGTTATCTGAGATTAGCATTTGATTAGTGATAATAAACCTAAAGTAAAGGGAAGGAATCAAATTAGATTTATACTTTTTCATCTTTCTGTTCAGACAGAGCTATGCATAAAAAATACATTTTCTCTTAAGCTTGCTGTTTAATATAGTGCTTCAAATGTGTAAGCAATTCAAGGTGCTTACATGAGTCAGGGTGCTGTTTCCATGTATCAGAGTGTTGGTGAATTTGATGGGGATTTCAATACTTGTGCACTACTTTACTCTTACATTTGCTAAAATATCATTCTCTAAAATTTTTATTTGAGGAACTTTATTTTCAATCTGGCTGGAATCTTATTGTAACGGCCTATTTTGTCTGGTTAATACAACAGAGAAATTTAAGACATATTGCTGATTTGTATGGATCCGAGATATCCTTGCAAGCTGTTGAAGAATACCGTAGAGTATCTGGAATGCAATCCATCTGCTCATCATGCTTTAAAGCTGCAAGAATCACTGCCATCCTTATTGATGATGGCTTACAATTGGACAAAAAGCATGACATAGAATGGCACAAGAGTTCTATACCTTTTGTTGGAAGAATCTTAAGAATTGAACGATTGGCCGAGGAAATCCTCGATGAGGTGAGATACCAGCACAAAATCACTTTTAGTTTGCATTATCATGATTATTAGGTATCATAGGTGAAATTTCATTACAGTATTCCTTGTGGACAAAATATCCCATTCTGGTATTTGTTAATGTTACTGTTTGTTTCCACATAGGAAAGAGAATACTATATTCAAATCCCTTCTCTATTGTTGAAGTTAGAGGGTTAGGCCTTCAAAACTTCAGACATCTGTGTTACTTCCTTTCTGGTCAAGCCTTTTATAAAATTAAAGAAAAAACAAGCGTTTCGAAATGAGGAGAAATATGTTGTGTTTTGCAAGGTTCATTCTGACCATTAGTTTTGCATATGGACTTTCACAATGTGTGCATCTATTTCAAAGGCTTCATCTGCGTAGCTATTTACAGAATTTCTTAAATTGTTTCTGCAAATTAATGGTCAAATATGTTAAGCATAACTTATCAGAGAAAATTCTTGAAGTAGAGATTCCTTAGTCTTTGTTTGAAAGAAAACTCGCAACTAAATTATAATTTAATCACATCTTCAGTTTGGATTTTGTGAACTTTGAGTGTTAAACAGCAACTTATACATAACTCTTCAAGGGAGAAAAGGAAGGAAGAAACTAATAAGTGATTTTTTTCCCAACATTTTAAGATCCGGTAGTATTTGACTGGGAAAAAGGAATTTTGATCCTTACAGTCTATGGGATGCTGAAATGTCCAAGACATCCCAGCATGATAGCAGGCCAGAAAGTTATTTGCTTTCTGCCAGAACCAGAATTGATCAATTGAAGATGGATTCTCTGCTATGTTTGATACCTAAAATTACAGCTTGTTAATTCATGTGAAGGTCTTACAGAAACTTCGGTGACATTCTTAGTTTTGGTGCTTTTTCTTATTATGATTTAATAGTAATATCAACTTTGTCTCCTCTTTTCTCTAATTTTTATGGACAGTGAATGTTTCATTATCTCTGGTGATTATTATGCGCCAGTTGAGTCTAAAAGTGAATTTGGAAAAGTCGAACAAATTAAATTTTATTTGGGAAATTATTCTCATCAGAAGTCTGTGAATCAAGGCCAGTGCTGTTAGTTAGGAATATGTAATTGCGCAATTGTATATTTTGCAAGCTCCTGTTTAACTGCTTCGTCTATTTGCAGTCTTATTTATGTTCTGTCTCTAGGTCATTCACCTTGTTGTTATATTATCTTATATATAAATCTGATGTTGAAGGGCTTGCCTGATGGATCTTCTTGGACTGTGGATTCATTTACTAGAGCATTTGTCTCGAAGTTGAAATCATATCCTTCATATGTTTTTCTCTGTCTCTCTCCACACATATGCACGCAAAGCTGTTTTAGCTGTATTAGAATATAATATTTTAGCTGTATTCCTTAGCCATGCTGTTACAGTTGCTGATGAGATCTTTGGATTGAAAAGCATAGCCGCATACCGCAGTGGCTTAGAAATCAATACTAATGTTACTAAAGAGGATGCTGAGGAGGGACTGAGGCAAGTATTGATTGGTGAGTAGAGTGTGCAGGTTTGTTTTAATATAATCTGTTTCAGGATATTCTTTCTCACCTTTCTTTACTTCCAGCTGGGAAGCCGGTCCGTATTGCCAACAAAAATCTTATTGACTACATCTTCTTACAAAGTTTGGAGGTTGCTCAATCCTATGACCTGCCAATGCAGATACACACAGGGTAATGGATAGTTTTAAATTGTTTGATACATTTACATATATTGATATCCAAGTCTTTTGGGAGAATATATTATAAAATTTTGGGATACTGAAACTCTTTAGGAATTTCAAAGAATTACTCAGCTAAGATTAATTGAAATAGTTTTATATCTATATGCTTAACAGAATTTATTAGTGAGGTTACATGAACAACAAAGCATATTGAGCCTATCTTACATTTTGGTCTCAAAACATCATTGATGTTAGTTAATTGAAATTAGTTTGCGCCTTGTCCATTTCTAGGATTCACCACACTTCTCCTAAATGTCAAAGATATGATTTTTTTCCTATTTACAGCTGTCAGGGCACAAATTACCATGATTCTCAGCTTTAGGATACTAATTTGTTCTTTTGTTAACTAGCTTTGGGGATAAAGATTTGGATCTGCGACTGTCCAATCCTCTTCATCTACGTGCAGTTCTTGAGGACAAGAGATATTCGAAGTCACGGATTGTTTTTTTGCATGCATCCTATCCATTCTCAAGGGAAGCGTCATATCTAGCCTCTGTTTACCCACAGGCAAACATTTTACAATGGCTCGGTATTAGTATATTTAATAACTGGTTAACTGGCATGTAACACAGTCTTCTCTTTCAGGTCTACCTTGATTTCGGGCTGGCAATTCCAAAGTTGAGTGTACATGGGATGATTTCTTCAATGAAAGAGCTATTAGAATTGGCTCCAATAAATAAGGTGACAATATAACAGAATAAATTGAATGTTATGTGTAAATTGCAAAGGAACAAGAATTTTATAATCAAATTAGAATCTTCTTGAACTTTGGGTTATCCAATGAAACATGTAAATCGCAAGATAGTGACTTTCTGGCCACGACAATTTATTGTCTCACGAGAATAAACTTTGCAATGCAGGTGATGTTCAGTACCGATGGCTATGCATTTCCTGAAACATTTTACTTAGGTTAGTTGATATTTACTATTACAACTAATATGAAGATTATACTTAAATGCTTTCTTGTGGTACTTAAGTATCTTATTCTATTTGTTCCAAAATATATGCAATTTCCTTTGCTGCTCATATACCCGAGAACCTGACTCTTGAAATTTCCACACCTAGACTGCCCACTTTATTGCAAAAGCATAGTTAATTATTCGTCAGATTTGATGAAAAATAGACTAAATATACTCTGTTTCATAACAACTTGTTAGTTATCCTTTGATCTGTAGCATTAGTTCCTTTCATTCTGTGGCTTATCAACAATTGTTATGCACTGATTTATGTTGCGGTAATGGAGGAGATAATTTGCTGGCATCTTGGTTCTTTATTGAACCTCGTGTCTGAGGTTGTTTGTCATGTTTACATTGTTGCCATTGTCTTTCTGAGATAAACATAGTCGCCAAAGTCATTGAAAACTTGAAAGAACCAAGAGGCTGAAGGGTGGATTGTCTTTTTGGGTTCAATAATAGAAAATTAAAAGTTTCAATGCAAAAAAGAATAATATGGAAAGGGAAAGAAAAATAAAAAGTAAAGAGAAAGTAGACGTTAACAAAGGAAGATATATAATAGAGTCAGAAGAATTGGGGAGGGGAGAACAAAAAAATGTGTAATGTGGAGAGTCTGGTTCTCCCAAATAACCAGTGAATCAATATTGTTTTCATTCTAATAAAGTTCATTCTTTCCTCTTCACCTTTTCTTTATGGTACTAGTGTATCAATTGGTATAGTTGGTTGCCAATGTCACGGAAAGGACTACCTCGGAAGGGTTTTGACCGGTGATGGGTTTTGATCAATGAGGGAGTTGAGTGAATTGTTGTAGAGTGAAATTCGTTAAGACGTAAGCTCTTAGGATTAGAGCTCTGATAGGAACTTTGGTATTATTAGGTACCCAAGTCCCATGTTGAATAGTATGGGATGTTCAGTGGACTATTTAAGTATTTAATTGTCCCCCTTAATAGCTAGCTTTTGAGAGTGGGTTCCCCAAGTGCGTGGGTTCTTATCAATTAGTTAGAGTTATCAAATTTGTACGATTAAATTGTTCCTATATGTTTTTTCATAACCTTCACCTAAGATACACTAATGCTAGAAACTCCCGAGGTCCATGTAATGTGCTAACTTAAAAGACATATAGATAAGATTATTGATGAACATATAATACTTCAGATATTGTGATTTCAACTTATGAGCCTTTGAATATTTTTTAGCTCGTAACTTCTTTTGAGCCCTAAGGATTAGAATGTGATTAACAACTTGATATAATGAATTAATGCTTGAACTTCTTGTCTATGAAAAATGAGAGCAACATTTATCTCTTTGTGGCTTTTGCTGACTTTGAAAATTTGTAACTCATACGGTGTGAACAGTACTGGTTAAAGCTGAGTTTTTCTTTTACAGGTGCAAAGAAATCTCGTGAAGTTGTCTTCTCTGTTCTACGTGATGCATGCATTGATGGTGATCTCTCAGTTCCTGAGGCTGTGGAAGCTGCAAAGGACATCTTTGCAAGAAATGCAATTCACTTCTACAAGATTAGTTCAGCTAATAGTGTTATCAGTTCACATAGTAATTTGTCCCAAAAGTTGGATGATGACATCGACATTGATGTCTCACTTGTTCGTCTCATGTGGGTTGATGGTGCAGGACAGCACAGATGTCGTGTGAGTCTCACTCAAGCACTTTTCTTTTACTTCATTGTTCTTTGTTAACCTTGGGCGGAAATTATAGATAGATGTTTACTTTGAGTTTTCAAATGCTAGGTCCATTCTTTATTCTGTTTACGTTTGGAATCAATCTAAATTGCATGGTTCTAACACCAATCGTGTTGTATATAGTTAGTTTCATGTTTTTTCTTAGATATGATATTATTATGGCAAAGAGAAAAAAGATGAAATCTATGGTAGAAAAGAATATTTGCTATCGTTTTGCATCAATACATAACGTTTCAGTTGCATTATTGTTGACAAAGTGAACAGAGAAGTCGGGAATAATGTTGGATGCTAGATGCATTTTCTATCTCTAGAGAAATTGTTGGAACCAAGTTGACTGAGTTCAGGTTTATCCCTTAAGTGAAAAAATAATATGAAAATCCTTACCCCTCCCCACCAAATTGACTGAGACATTATCTCCAAATGTAAATATAATTATAAATCACAGTAAATGCTTTTTACATATTTCTGTCCTTTTGCACCTCTTGTTCTCACTTTAAATACAGAATACCAAATTACTTTCTTTGAGTTCTAATTCTGTATCCCTCATTCCTTGTGCACTTACTGGGATTGCAAATTTATGTCTTTAGGCCCTTAAACTTCTGGCTGTACAGGCCTGGAAAGGTTCTGTTCAGCCGGTTTATGAATTCTTTTCTTTAAATTACATATTGAGATGGAGTTGTATTTTATTTCAGGCGATTCCTAAAAAACGTTTCAATGATGTGGTTGTTAAGAATGGGGTTGGTTTAGCATTTGCGGTTATGGGATTCTCTTCTCATATGGATGGACCTGCAGACGGGTCTGGTCTAACTGCAGTTGGTGAAACAAGATTAGTACCTGATTTGTCTACTCTAAGGAAAATTCCATGGTATCAAAAATATGAGCTTTTTGCGTAAATTAAAACTTCCTTTTGAGTCTTTATAAATTGTATGAAGAACTCAAAACAGTGAACCTTCCAATTTCCCTCCCTCAATTGGCAGCTGGCATTTTGTTCTCATGTCATTGAAGCTTTGGAAGCAGATATTCTGGATTATTTTCCTATGTTTTTCGTTTCCTTGTGTCTTTTTCTCATTGCATTTTATATCAGTAATTTTTTTACTACTCATGTTTTGTTTATCTTATTATGTAAGTATCTTATTTCTTTTCTTCTTCTTTCTGTTAAATCAATTTTGTATTTAATTTTTGCCATTTTATTAATTAAGTAAATAGCAATTGCATCATTGCATGGATCAAGTGTCTTCCGGAATGGAAGTCATCTTAAGGTGTAGGCTTTTTTGTTTTCCAGAAATATATTCTTGAGAAGACAGATCAATTTTGTTAACTAATGCAACTCTCTTTTGTATAGGAATAAAATAGACGAAATGGTTTTAGCTGATATGTGTGTTAAACCTGGTGAAGCTTGGGAATATTGCCCAAGAGATGTCTTAAGAAGAGCTTCTAAAATTCTGAAAGATGAATTTGACTTGGTACGGAGCAGAGTTTTGTTTTAGCTGTTGAGAAGTATACGATGTTTAACTTTCTCTTCTGCTTCCACTTCCAGGAAATGAAGGCAGGATTTGAGAATGAATTTATTCTCTTAAAGAGGATAACAAGGTATGTTACATAATATTATCTCTGTGATCTGAATAGTGCAATTTACGGGCAATTTGTTAAAAATGTGGAGAAAAAAAAAATTCAGGGAAGGTAAAGAGGAATGGATACCATTTGACTCGAGTCCATATTGCTCCACATCAGCATTTGATGCTGCTTCCCCCGTACTTCATGAAGTTGTTGATGCTCTTCATTCCTTAGGAATTTCAGTTGAACAGGTAAAAAGAAATTGTTACATGATCAATTGTAAGTAAATATATGATATGGCTTTGTTTGACTTTCATTGAATACTACTTTTATCTTCTGAAGATTGCTTTCACACCGGATTAGGGTAAACCTAAGAAGTAGTAGTGATTAACAGGGCACTACCAAAACACTATATTCTTAAAACTGAAAGTAAGCATTGAAAAGCACATCAATCATGAATAATTTGGGTTTAAGCATGACCAAGGCCCTTAAAAGGATTATCCTTTATAGCATGTTTCAAGACATTGTCTGATACTTCTTTTCCAGCTGTCAACTGTGGCCCACTTTTTGAACTTACCTTCTTTTTGTAATATCCTAGATACACGGTGAAGCTGCAAAAGGTCAATTTGAGGTGATTTTGAAGTATACCATTTGCACTGAAGCTGCAGACAACTTGATTTTCACACGTGAAGTTGTTAGGGCAATCGCCAGAAAGCATGGCTTGCTAGCAACTTTTATTCCAAAGTAAGTGGCAAAGTTTGTTGAAGTTCTATGTGATATCTGTGTATTTAGATTTTTTGAACCAAAGAGAAACAAATTTGCATCTCAAAGCTACTTTGAAGACTATGCCAGCATATTTGACACCATCTGGGCACAATTGTACGGGGATAATGTTATAAAGAAGCCCATGCTTGTATCTTCTACGGAGAATATCCTGATTGTGTGTACTGTGTCGATGAAAGTACCCTCATGATTTGAATATAAGCTAACTTAACAATATCTAAGCAAGACACCTTAGTTATACTTCAGGACTATTTCTCTTACTACCACTTTAAAATACCCAATCGAACTTAAAATGTTCAAATAAATAATTTCAATAAATTTGTATACAATCAATTCTTTTATCATAAAATTATTAATAATCAATGCTTTTACAATCTAACGTGAAGTCACATATATCATATAAGCTGTAGAGGGGTATGTATAGACTAGTTAATAAAACATAATTGCAGCTGATGAACTATCTATTGTAACCGTTAAAAATATCTTTCTTGGTGTAACAACAGTTTTCTCATGATATTGTTTAAGGTACGCACCAGATGATTTGGGTTCTGGGTCGCATGTTCATCTTAGCTTGTGGCGGAATGGCCAAAATGTATATATGGGATCTGATAGATCATCTGAGCATGGAATATCAACTTTGGGAAGAGAATTTATGGCCGGAATTCTACAGCATCTTCCCTCAATCTTGGCATTTATAGCACCACTCCCTAACAGGTTGCTCTTACATTGTCTTATTCTCTGTTTTTTGACCAAAACTGATGTTATTGTATGACATTATATTGCCAGCATTAATAAAGTTAAGTTGTTACAAGTAAGATAGGATTCTTTTTCCCTCTCTAACAAGCGTTATACTAAAATGCAAATATCAACTTTTGGAATTATGCTGCAATGTTTCTTTGCTATCTGAATTCCTGGCAGTTATGATCGATTGCAACCCAATACATGGAGTGGTGCGTACCTTTTTTGGGGAAACGAAAATAAGGAGGCTCCATTGCGAGCTTCATCTCCACCTGGAACTCCCGATGGTCTGGTCACTAACTTTGAGATGAAATCATTTGATGGTTCTGCCAATCCATACTTGGGCTTAGCTGCCATACTTGCTGCTGGCATTGATGGGCTTCGAAGGCATCTTCCTCTTCCTGAACCTGTTGGTAAGATCATATAACCATGAGCTGTAAGATATTAAAATAATTAGCTATCGTGTTAGTTTATATTAACTTATGGAAGAAGGTCAATATAAATTTTATAAATCTTTCATCAGACTATGATTCTTCCGAAATCCTGTTAAGAACTTGTTAGGACTTAAGCTTACACGAAGATGTTAGAATAATAATTTGTTGAATTTAATAAATTGAGTAAGTTACTATATGCACTATAATGCTATATATCGCACGTTGCAGTCTATTTTGTGTTGCCTATCTTTATTTTTCAGCTTTTTTAGTAGGCAAACTTAATGGTTCCTTAGAATGCTTACGGTAACGTGTCTATTTAAAAGGCTATATCATTTTGAATGAAATATAGAAGAAAAGAGAAAATTTTCCTAAAGTGGTATCAAGAGCAAGGTTCTCTCTGGGACCTCCTTTTGTAATAGCAAATGGCAATTGAAGGATCCTTTGTGCAACCATCAGTTCCTCACTTTGATGGTTTGTATGACCATTGGTGTATGTTGGTGGAAAATTTCCTAAGGTCCAAGAAGTAATGGCAGGTAATTGAACATGGTATGCCTAAAAACAATGAAGTGTTCACTGATGAACAACAAAAAGAATGGTTGCACTAAAGTTAAAGGACTTGAAGACAAAAAACTATTTGTTTCAAGCCATTGATCGGTCTGTTCTAGAAACCATTCTCAACAAAGAAAACATCTAAGGATATTTGGGATTCAATGAAGAAGTATCAAGGATCTGCAAGAGCAAGGAGGCAGAAGCTTCAAGCTCTTTGTGGTGACTTCAAAGCAATTCAGATGAAGTCTAGAGAATCAATCATAGACTACTTTGCAGGTGTGATAACAATTGTCGACAAGATGCACACATATGGTGACAGAACTAAAGAAACAACTGTTGTTGATTACATACTTCAATCTTTAGTACCAAAATTTAATTTTGCTGTATGTGCTATAGAAGAATAGAAAGATATTGATGCTCTTTCTATTGACGAACTGCAAAGTTGGGATTTTTCTACCTCAAGAAATATGTAGGAGAAATTTTGAACAAGTTTCAAATGAAGGATTGCAATCCTGCATGTACTCCAATTGAATTTGGCACAAAGCTGCATCATGATGGAAAGAAGGTTGATAGCACATAAGCAAATTGTTGGCACCTAATGTATCTTACTGCAACCAGGCGAAACATCATGTGTTCTGTGAGTTTGATTAGCAGGTACATGGAAAATCCTACTGAGTTACATTTGTTGACTACCAAAAGAATTCTTTGCTATTTATAAGAAGGGCGAAAAATGTGATTTGAATGGATTTACAGACAATGATTATGCAGCTGATCTGATGTTGGAAAAAAACACATCTGGTGTTGTTTTGTGCTTGGAACAGGCTCTATTTCATGGTCTTCTAAAAAGCAACCCATTGTTACTTTATCTAGTACTGAAGTTGAGTTTGTTGCACCTACAACTTGTGTTTGCCAAGCCATATGGTTGGGGAAATTTTTTGAAAACAAGCAAATAAGGGCTACTACAATTTTTTTCTGACAATAACACAACAATCAAATTGTCAAAAAATCCAGTCCTACATGGAAGAAGCAAGCATATTGATGTGAAATTTTATTTCTGGAGAGATCTTTGCAAACAAGATCAAGTCTTTGACCTATTCACCAAGGCTTTGAAAAGGCAGTCATTCTTGAAGTTGAGATAGTTTTTTGGTGTCGTGGTTTTAAATTGATATAAGTACATATCAATTTAAGCGAGGAATTGTTAGAATTATAATTTGTTGAATTTAATAAATTGAGTCCACTACTCGGACCTCAATGATTAGGAAATTACTATAGTATAGTATAATGCTCTATAGGATGCCTATCTTTATTTTTCAGTTGGTAGACTCATAGGCTCTGGTTTATCTTTTTCATTGGCTGTAATAACTTTGGTAGATTCTCTTTTATATCAAATAATACAGTTGCAGTGAAATACTTGTTGGGGATTTGCATCAGAATCCTAGGAAGCACAGTGGAAGCTGAATTCCATTTACTTCTATCAAGTTTAATTCCAAATTTGCTGCCTTTTTTCCCGTTTTCTCTTTCATGTTCCTTTTACCAATCTGCATAAGGGTTGCATAAATTTTTGTTGGGGTTCTTACAATTTTCAGCTCCTGTATACAAATATCAATATAAACTTCTCATTTCATGTATGAAACAGATACAAATCCAAATCCGGAAATCCTTCAGAGATTGCCAGCATCACTTTCTGAATCTTTGGATGCTCTCCAAAAGGATGATTTCCTTAAGGAATTCATCAGTGAGAAGCTACTAACTGCCATAAAAGCAATTCGAAAGGTATGTATTCGATGTAGATACGTTTTACCCTTGTGTTGCTGTTAAGCACTAGTTAGCTGCATGTTAGAGATATCGTAACAGCTTTCCTAGATTATTTATCAGACAAATGCTTTTCTTATTTTTTGTTTAAGCATGTTTACTCATGCTTTATGTAATAAATAATCTAGGAAAATGCTCCTCCAAAGTTTATCTCTAAAGTAAGCAAGTAATGATGTCTCTATAATCCATCCTTAAATTTTAGTGGATTAAGATTTTAATACACTTTCTTTTTCTTGGCACACACTTCAAATTAAATTGTGTGAATATACTATTCTGCAGCGGGATCATGAGTTAGTGATTAGCCAAATGGAGGATCATGCACTGCTCTTAATTTCATTTCTATGATTTCTTAGCCAAGCTGCTAATTTTGATGCTTAATGTGACTTATATTATCAGGCTGAAATTGACCATTACACCAAGAACAAGGATGCATACAAGGAACTCATTCACCGTTACTGAGCTAGTTGCCTTTTGTAGAATGCAAGACTGGTTTGAGCAGAGTTTAAGTTCTGGTGAATTCTCAGCAATGATCAATTGATGTTACTTAGCTTTTACTCTTGAACTTTATGGTTCAGGGTAGAGACAATAATGGCCGTATCTGTTTTGTAATCTGTCTTAACTATTATACGTATCTTATACGTATCTATTGTATGTACCTTATGTTGTCCTAATAATATATGAACTGATCTATCATATGTCTGTTGTTCAACTTCATCACTAATTTATCCAATGCCCGTGACATAAATTAATGTTATATGTATGGAGAGATTTTAATATACGTATATAGGTTCAGGATTTGCGCACTAGGTGTAAAATTAGTGAAATTACGTTTTTGATAAATTTTTAGAATACAAATGGAAAAAAAAATATAGTTTTATCTTTTATGCTTTCGGTCAAACACGGCCAATTTCTCTATATTTTTAACATCTTCAAATTTTAAATAACATGTGGATTTAGTTTTTTCTTTTTTCTGAATGTTTATTATAATTTTTAAAGTTAAGAACGATTGCACTTGCATATTTTTGAAGTTTGATGATTAAATTGTTTAATATTGAAATAACGAACTAAAATTATTTTAGTATCATTCATATATTAAAATAAGTTGATATGGTGACTTAATAATTTTGGAATGGTAGGAAGAAAAATATACACTTAATTTAATTCATTACAATATCAATTTTATATTAATTAAATTTATGTTTGAAATAACATAGTAACTTTAGAAGAAGTTGAAGAAAGTTTATAAACTTGTTGTAAAAATATTTTAAAAAATAAATATTCATGGGTAGACGGTTCAGTTGTTTGTATTTTTTTTCAAATAGTTTTTAATAAAACAATTTTTGTCTAAAACTTGAGTTTAAAAGTTTGTTAGAATATTTTTTCTCTAAGAATTTTTTGAGAGAGTTGCACTGTAATCTTGGAATGTCAATTGTGACAATTTTTTTCAATATTATAACCACTTTAGACTTTCATAAATATGGGTTAAGTATCACTTTCAGGTAAAAGTTGTTTAATAAAGAACTAGATAACTCTTATATAGAGGATATAGAAGGTTCACTCCTAACTACAATTTTAACTTCATTATGAAAATGATATTGCAATGTATCTCTTTCTCTCAAAGGTTTAGATGATTTGGAATGGTCACAAGAATCCTTATAGGCTTTTCGTAAAGGCTCTGATGCTTCTGAGAATTGTATTATTTTTTTCTTCATGGAAGGTCTTCATCTTTATAGAATTCAGGGATAAATCTTTGATTGACATGATTATTAAAAAAAAAAAAATATCTTCTTATAATCTTTATATTCATATATTCATATAGTTAATCTAATTAATTTTGATTTGTTGCTAATATTGTTTTTCTATCACTATTCTCTTCATCACATTCATCTAGAAAGGACACACAAAAATAAAGAGCATATCTTATATAATAGAATTTTTTTATATAGAGACATTATTTTCTTTAGATTCAATTTATGCACAAATAAGGTTAAAGAGTTTACAAAAACTTGTCAGAGTTTCATAAAATGTAAAAAAAAATAAAAATTCTATAACATACTAATTAAATACTTTAATATCATAATTAAGTAAAATAGTTAAAAAAATCAATTCACAATACTAAAATAACTACATTAAGTAGGGAATGACTATCATAAGTAAAATAGTTAATCACTTGTCATTTTTTTTTTGAATTATTTTATCAATTTTCTAAACAGTGTCGAGAAAAGGTCCATAAGCTTAGGTTTTATTTGTTGTATAATAAAAGAGTATTACATTTTTAATATTTTTTTATTGGTTCTAGAACAAAATCTCAAATAAAACTATCACAAAAACTATTACAAAAAAAATAAATTATTCTTTTTGTTTTAGAGTATAGTTTTAAAAGGAGAACACAAAATCCATTAACGACCTGAGCAAAATTCGAACACAGATCTTGTTGGTGGCGCAGGAGAAGGCGACATCAACAGCCGAAACCCACAGAAACTTGCAAGAGACAAAAACCGTTGAATCACGGTATTCTTAAGCAGGTGCGTTCTGCATGAATCCTCCTGACCTAGAAACAAACAATTCCAGAGAAATTTTTTTTTTTTTTTTTTTTTTTTTTTTTTTTTTTTTTTTTTTTTTTTTTTTTTTTTTTTTTTTTTTTTTTTTTTTTTTTTTTTTTTTTTTTTTTTTTTTTTTTTTTTTTTTCTAAAAAAATTATTTTTATTTTTTTTTTTTTT
>Ga0099824_1003646_pt1 | contig 22497 bp, 16 predicted proteins | sample SiratrowhiteBW_FD_76837 | JGI IMG/M metagenome (GOLD analysis project Ga0099824, IMG submission 76837) | Root nodule microbial communities of legume samples collected from California, USA - Siratro white BW | ecosystem: Host-associated > Plants > Roots > Nodule | place: USA: California... | reverse complement strand
TATATATATATATATATATATATATTATTCTTATTATTATTATTTTTATTTTAAAAATAAATAAATAAAAGTAGGATGTTACATAATACACAACCAAATACACTTAATCCAAAAAAGGTTCATAGACAGTTCATAAACTATAAACTATCAAAGTAGTTGTGAAATAACTTGTTATAATATGGAACAATCAAAATTAAAATCCAAGTATATGGTCTATATCATAAGTAAAGAAATTCATACATAGTTATAAACATTAAAATGACAACAAGAGTATCCTAAGATGTGTCTCATTCTTCTACAAACTAATACTCATTATAGCGATCATTGGACGAATTACGTCGATCGCCTTGTGGTTCTTCATTTTCTATTCGGTTTGTTGGTGGTCATGTTGTTGTTGTTTGGTTTGTTGGTGGTCATCTTGCTGCCAAATATTTTGGGCAGCTATAGCTACTAGAGGAGGTATGTATTGGAGGATTGAACCAATAAATGCTTTGAATTGGGAATTCATCTGACAAATTTGCTCCTCACTAGTGGATAGGCGGTCATTACTAGTTGCCAAGTGGTCCTCGCTAGTTGCAAGTCACTGTATCAAACAATCAATCTCTTCATATTCAACTTCCTTATTGGAGCATGCTTGCATGAAACTTTCAACACATTCATCATGATGATCAATGTACCCAATTCCATATACTCGTCCTTTATATCTTCTAGCAACAGCCTCTAACCAACATCTGTTTCTTAGTCTTTCCTCCTCAGTAGGGTCTAAGACACTGTATTTTGAGACTCTCGCTGTAGAAGTAGACTCAGACAGTGCTCAAGAAAATCTACTCTCAAAATCTTCCCGCAAAGACAAGATAATTTGTCATATAAGTCGTAAAAAATTTTAGTTAAATGTAATGAAAGAAACTCACATGCATCTGACTAGATTGATTATCAAGGAAGTCTTCAGTGCTCTTTCTTCTACGTGTCTATTGGAAGACTTCGTCTACATGCACTGATCGCCCCAACTCCTGTGCCTAAAAACAAAACAAAAAATACAAAATAAATAATTAGCAAGGAATTATTGAATCATAATTTAATAGCAATACATATTGAAGAATTCATACCATATGTATGGCATGTTCATGAACACTAATCGATCCTTCTGTGTGCAAACTGCCACTTTTATCAGATAAACGATTAAGGTTGTTTGACACTTAGATCGATAAACCGACATATTCCATTTTTCTAGTAAGCTATTCCAAATATTATTTCCAATCCATTCGGGTTTCTTACCATCTTGTCTAGCAAATTTAAACATTTTTAAAAATTTATGAAAAGTCCTGAAATTAAAAGTTTTCTTAACTTTTTCTACATCCTCAAACATATAATCTCAGTTACCATAAGATATAATAATTTTATTACAAAATTGAATTCAAACACAATTCGAACAAATATATCTTGATAATCTAAATTACAAGTTAAATTACTGTATCAATTAACAAATTTACACCTATAATAACCACACTATGCAGGCTGGAGGTCTGAAGTTGTGGGTTTATTGTTCGTTTTGAAATTACTCATTCATTTTCAGATTAATTAATATATTTATAGCTTTATTTATAGCCTGATTTAAAATTGATATATTAGGAATATGAGCAATTGTCTGATTCTGATTCTAATTGCAATCTAAAAAACTAAAAGCAGAGTAATTGTTCTTTGGAAGTGAAATTAAGTTTCACTCACTGCCTAGCATTTTCTTCTGACAGATGCATTATTGCTTATTAAACACTACAAAATTATAAATTAGATTTATTATTTTCAATCAATTTTGACTAATAACAGTGTTTAATAGAAGGAACTAAGAAATGTGTTACTAACATTGTCAATAAAGATTTTTTTATATTATTTTAATTACTTGTAAATGATTCGCCAACTTTTGATGAAATAAATTAAGACTAACATTTTATTTTGATCTATAACTTTTTCTACCTTGGAAAGATCACTAGCAAAAGCTTTGACATAAATCATTGCGTAAATTAAAGCTAATTAACCCACTTCAAAAAATTATGCACGTTTTGAACAGTTCTTTGGTACTGGGCCTAATGGGTTGGTAGGTGTTGGGCCATCCTGGAAACTATATATTAATCAAATATGATATAACGCCCATCTCAAGATACTCTCCTCCTTTCATTTTCTTTTTTTTCACCACTTTTTTGACTAATATATGGCTCTTGCAATGGCCAAATCTGCATAACATTTATAAAATCTATCATAGCTCATAACTAACGAAAAGAGTGAAAATGAAAAGAGTTCTGAGGTTATGATAGAATTTTCTTTAAAGTAAAGGCAGTTGGAACACGTGTGGTACTAATCATGATTAGCACTAAGCCCTTCTACGGAGCAATGATTCACTCCATCTTAGTCTCCCCCACATAGACATCTTCAACATTCAACGTTATACACAGGGAATGCTCTAGAGGTGCAGGCGAGGGAATTTAAAGGTTGAAGAATTATTTCATGAAATTAAAATCAGTGAACCATTTATCTACTTAAGGACAAATTTAATACAAAACAAACGAAGTATACTATTACACCTTATGTCAGTATACTACAATATTATATTAAAATTATATTTAAAAAATATAAATACTGAAATGGAGATCCCAAATTAAATAAACAATAAACATAGCATTAATGAAATGAAAAAAATAGCAGTAGTTAGCTTAACCACTTACCTTAAAGCATTGAGAGAAACGATCTCTATTATTATTTGGAGGGATTCCCTCTATTAAAAGCCATAGCTCATTGTATTAGTACATAATGGTAGACATGATGCAATCTTTGTTAGATAAAAGCTAATACCAAAACATAATCAAACAAATATATAAGACAATAATTTCATCAACTTGGAAAAAGAAATTTAGATATATATATATATATATATATATATATGATAGAATTCTTACCCTCCACTAAGAGGTTGAATGATAGATCGATCAGCAGCTGAGGGAAACTCCTCCTCAAAACGTGTCATATGGTCTAAATCATCAACATGGCTATCAATAACTCTTGAGGTTGATGGTGTGGGAGCCACATCTAGAGATGGTAAAGGGGCACCTTGGTGTAGGGGATGACAGATTAGAAGCAACATGTGGGGAAGGGGTTGCCCTGGATTGAACAATAGTTGGTGACGGTGTGGATCCAACATCGTCACCAAGTGATGGCACTACAACAAATATTACTTTAGACAATACCATAAAATTATAGCCTAAAGCATAAAAATCGTAGTCTAAATTTTAGGCAACTGTTTTTTAGCCATGGTATAGGTGAGTGTTGTTGTTTGTAATAGGCAATGGTCTTTTGCAAGACAATAATTATAAAACCATTGCTTAATGTGTTGACAGCAACCACAATTTTGAAAACATTGCTTAAAGTGTTGAAAAAAATTTATAATACAATCTTTTAATTTTACATGGATTGCTTATACAAAATTTAGTGACTTAACCAAAAAATATTATTATTTATATCTTTAAAATCCAAAATTTCATTGCAAGGAAAACCAATATTAAAAATTCAAAAGCTGACATCATGTAATTTTAAACGAGCAAAACAATAAACATAATTGAATCCATAATAACATTCACTACATATTTTAATGCTACTTTTCATACATGGTCAAAAAAGTTGTCTTAAAACATGATGAGTATCAAGCCATCAAAATTAAAACTACAATCTTAGTTAGAAAAACATCATGTTTAAATTGTTCATGTACTACATAACAATAAATTCATTCTTCTCCAATATTGTCTTCATTATCTTCAAGTTGCCAAAAATCAAAACAAAACAAAACAAGTTTATTAGCATGTTCACTTTCCAAATTTGTAGGATTAACTTATAAAAATCAAATAGCGAAAACAATGTTCAAATTAACATGTGAAATTCAATTACCACTCACTCCTCCAACAGTACAAAACAAAACAAGTTTCAATATATATACCTGCTCATATGCATCATGGGTTGATAGAGACGAATGTAATCCCGCTGCATTACTTTTTTTACTTAAAACATGTGTCATTATATTATTTGTGTACTCCTCATCTAAATCTGGATTTTGTTGCTTTACCACAAGTTTTACCATTGCCTCTAGATCATGAATTTTCTTCTTGATGTCACTAATTTCATTTGCATGTTCTTTTTTTTATAACAATTTCTTCATTTCTTTTAAATGTTGATGGAGACATAGTCTTACCATAACAACGTACTCTCCCAAGTTTTTCTTTCCCAAATAGTGATTGAAAGGCTTCTTCCGCAGATTCAATTGAATTTTCAATGGAACCTTGAAGCTTGGTCTAATAAAAGAGAATGAATTTGAATGATTAAAAACAATAAATTTATATGTAAGTGCGAAAATAGTTGTAAACTTACAATAGCATTATATGTTTCTTCATTCATTTCTTTTCCGCTTCGGCCTTCTCGATGTTGACGAGTTGTAACAAACATTTCAGCTTGACTAACTTTCTCTCCTTCCTTTTTCTTGGCACGCTACAACAATTACATATTGAAAAATAATAACAAAAAGAATTATTACAATAATTTTGTATTAGATTAAAAATTTGGAGGTACGATTAGAAATGTAATATCATATATACCAATTTAGCATGAATTCTAGAAAAACTAGTCGGTCACATGCGATGAACGTACTTTTGCTTTGCTCTATTTGCAACATTTTTCTCACTAATACTCTACATTGTAATAACAAAAAATAACAAACAAGGTGGATAAGAAAGTAATTGTAAAGCAATAAGACATCAAATAACCTTACCTTGATAGTGGTAGTATTCCAATATTCCATCAATTGCCTTAAATGAGCTTCAAAAATAGATAATGGATGATGTTTGAGACGATCCTTCAATGTGGAGTATTTTAAAAAGTGTCTTTTCTTGATAAAATTCTTATAACATCTCCATGCATCATTTATGCGAGTAAATACTACTTTTTCTCCTTTATCACTAATAATAAACTTATCCTATGAAAAGAACATTAAAATTAGTGCATTCTCATAAATATTTGATCATTAAATCAATATAAGTTTGTTTTTCATACCGTAACATAGTTCCATATACGATCCTTTTTTCTTTATCTTTAAGCAAGGCCTTGAAATTTGTGTAAATCAAGGGGCAAAAGTATGAATTCCAATAATCGTGCCAAGGAAATAACTCAAGTCAGTTACAATTTTGTCTATGGGACCAATAGGTTCTCCATCAATGTCCAAGATAACTTCTACACGCTCTTGAGTAGATCTTCCATGTATTGCTAAGCATTGGGTTGGTCCTCGTGTTCTTTTCTTACTTGTTCCTATTTTAACATTGAACTCAAATTGAAATATTAAAAAGAAGACATAAATATGAAAAATTGTAGTCAACTTCTAATAATAAAATATTTACCTTCTATGACATTCACTTCATCTTCATCTTGGTCATTTTCTTCTCCAATATATTGTTCTTCATCGTCACTTCCATTTTAAACATTCTCTTCTCATCTTCATTATTTCCATTTTCTTTGAGAAATTGATCAATTAACATTGAAGGAAACAATTTTGCTTGTGTCTCCTTAAGAGCATTTTGTTGTCTTGTCATTGATTCAACATCTTCAATCACTAGTGTTTCCTTAGATTTTGAGTTGTCATCTACGATTCTTGTATTTTTGATAAATTGTTTTGCCTTAGAACTATCAACTTCAGCTTGTACTATTTTGCAGGCAATTTCTTTTTCTTAGAATTCTCCTCTTGTGAGATTGCCTTTTGCTTTAATTGTTGATTGGCACTAAAATTATTGACTTGAGTTAATGCGCTTTCAATTGCTTGTAGCTTTTCTTTTGACTTATCCTTTGTGTATGTTGTCTTTTTCATGAGTTACCTATTTGGATCATGGAGTTGTCTATGTCTAATGCTCTTAGTATTCAATTATTCCAATTGGAGTTTCTTTTCACTATGAATTTTATGGAATAGTATGTGCAAGTGCAACATTCTGTTTTGTTGAATCAAGCCTCTTGGCCAAATTTGGTTAGTCATGTACCTTGAAATTAGGCAACTTTACTTGTTTTTGGACAACAATAGTAGGTGCACCAGTTGTACATTCATTGGTTGCCATCTTTTCACGTTTGACTTGCATTTTCCTTAGCAATTATTTGCTTGATTTTACTTGAGGAAGTTCCAAATTTTTATCACTTATTTGAATAAGCCTTGGACTTTCATTTGTCCTTCTACGTTTGTTCCATTTCTCATTATCTGAAATTACAAAAAATGCATCATAACAATGCAGTTTTACAAAATATTATAAAAAGTTCAATATAATAGTACAAGAACTTAAAGCCTATTTTCTGACATTACTGCATAACTGAAACTCAAAAGACATGCAAATATGGTCATATGATTCAACAAAAGAATATGATATCAAAATTGATGTTTATAAAAGAACTTACCTAGGTAGACAAATAGAATACAGTAAATAGCTACTATAATTGGTAAAGGTATTCAAGCAAGAACTGCTCCAAATTTTCCTATAATGGAAAAACAAACATATAGACTTAATTAAAAAAATCCATATAATAAAATAACATATGCAAAGTAAAATTAAAATGTATTATTCATGTCACTATCAAGAATCATCAGAGAATAGATAATAAGTTCTTAAAAATAGTGATTGTTAGACTTTAACGGGCTTTGTAGCCTAAGTTACTCACAAGTTGTTGTCAGTCCATGTAGTCAAACAAAGTATCATCAAAATCATGATTATTAGAAGAACTTTTCTCCATATCTTTAAAAGATTTCTCAGCTAGGTGGCAGACATATGTTCCCTAACCCAATTGAGCTCATCATCAATATCAGAAGCATTTAGTTGTGACTGGTTACCCATATTAAATAAGTCTCTTGAAACCGTCTTCAAAACATAGTGTCTATTTGTGTCAAAAGGATCTTGAACATAAAAACATTGGTGGACTTGAGAAGCCAATACAAAGGTGTCATTTTGGTAACATTTATGTTGAAGTAAACACATGTAAGTCCATATTTATCTTCACCACCCTCAAACCTATCACACCTAAATATCACAAACTTGAAATAACTGTAATAGTCTAACCCAATTATGTTGTTGATTGCCCCATAATAAGTGACAGGTTCTATCCTAGGATTTTCATCCTTAGAACTTGTATAGCTTGGAGTTAGTGAAACCAAAGTTACACCAGAATTTTGAGTTTTGTGTGTTGCATCTCTCTTTGTAGTATGAAATCTATAATCGTTAATGAGGTAACCTGAAAGTCTCTTTACAACACTACTTGGACCACAAGAGAATTCTTTAAGTCTTTATGGTACGTCATCTTTCATGGCTCTATCTTTGAACCATTCACTAAAATCTTGACTTTGGTTCTTGGCCTTTATCCACTTTCTTTTTCTAGTCTTCCTGTTTAAAATTTCATCATGTTCTCTATACAGACAAACAATTTTTTGTTATTGATTTAAAAGATAATTTATAAATTAGAAAATGAAAAAAGTATATATATTATCACACCTGATGTATATGTCTATTTCGTCACAATTGAATAAGAGGTATCGATGTGCTTGATCTCTAGATGTAAAAATCTAAAGAAAACGGTTGACCTTGTTTCTTTCCTCCCAAAAGACGACCACTACTTGAAAAGTAATCACACAAATCTACATCATATAAATCATGACCCTTATAATTTTGCCTTTTTCTATTAAGCCTTGTATCTACACCTTTATGCAAATATCTTGAGCAAAGTGTCAAAGCTTCTTCTGCTAAATACCCTTTAGCAATAGAACCTTATGGGTAAGCTTTATTTCGAACATAACTTTTAAGTCTACACAAATATCTCTCAATTGGATACATCCACCAAAATTGCACTGGCCCACCTAATCTTACTTCATTTGCTAGATGGATAGGCAAGTGGACCATTATGTCAAAAAAACTAGGAGGAAATATTTCTCCATTTGACAAAGTATTTCTGCAATATTAGCTTCTAAGAAATCTAAATCCTGTACCTGGATCACTTTTTGACACAAAGAGCGAGAAAAGGGCCCCAAACGAATTAAAGGGCTAGCCACTACATCAGGCATTATGCTTCTTATTGGTACTTGTAACAAGTAGTGTAGCATGAAATGTGCATCATGACTCTTGTAACCACTAACTTTCTTTTCACTAACTTTCACACACTTTAAAATATTTGACGCAATCCCATCCGATAATTTGGCAACCTTTAAAACACCACAAAAAATTGACTTTTCCTATGTATTCATTTGAAAAACAAGATTTTCCAAACTGTACACGGCCTCCATCAATCTCTGTAGGATGAAGATTCTTTCTAACTCCCATATCCTTTAAATCATAACGTGCACTAACGTTATCTTTTTTCTTGCCTTGAATGTCCAAAAGAGTTTCAATAATATTATCAAATATGTTTTTCTCAATGTGCATTACGTCGAGATTATGTCGTAATTTATTTTGTGACCATTAGGGCAACTCAAAAAAGATTGATCTCTTCTTCCATGGACCATCTTTCTTATTTTTTTTATTCTTTCCAAAATCATTGTTGAAATTCTTTAAGATTTCAAGGATTTCAATCCCTTCTAGTATAGTTGATGCAGACCGAAGTTCTTTCTTTCCATTAAAGGACTTATTATTAGCTCTCCATGCATGATTTGCTTGTAAAAAGACACGATGATTCATATAACACATCTTATGACTGCGTCTCAAGTAAGATGATTGAGTGTCATAATTGCAACATGAACATGCCAACCTTCCCTCAATGCTCCAACCCGACAACATAGCATACGTAGGATAGTCACTGATAGTCCGTAAAAGAGTTGCATGCATTTGAAATTTTTTTATCTCTTGAGACATCATATGTTTCTAGACCCATTTCCTATAATTTCTTTAGTTCTTCAATTAGTGGTTGCAAGTACACATCAATATCATTTCTTGGTGATTGTGGCCCGGGAATTAATTGTGACAACATTGTGTATTTGAGTTTCATGCATAACCATGGTGGAAAATTGTACACCACCATCATGATTGGTCAGGTACTATGTGATATACTCATAGTTCTAAAAGGATTGAAGCCATCACTTGTTAGACTAAGTCTTACATTGCGAATCTCAGAAAAAAAAAAAAAAAAAAAAAAAAAAAAAAAAAAAAACAAATAAATATTTAAAAATTTTTTAAAAAAAATAAAAAAAAAAAAGATAAAAAAAAAAAAAAAAAAAAAAAAAAAAAAAAAAAAAAAAAAAAAAAAAAAAAAAAAAAAAAACCAAGATGGAGTCTATCAAAGTCTTTCCAAGCTTCACCATCAGCAAGATGTCTCATTTTACCATCTTTTGACCGCTCTTCTTCATGCCACCTCATTGACTTTACAGTGTTTGAGTACATAAATAGCCTTTGAAGTCTGGGAATTAATGGAAAGTGTCTCAAAATTTTTGCAGGAACTTTCTGCTCAATTTTTTTCTCTGTTAACTCAAAATTTACTTGACAAGATTCCTTCCATCTTAAAACCTTACACTTTCCACAAAAATTGTCAGTCTCATGCTCCTTCCAATATAACATGCAATTTAGTAACCATAGAAACTCTCAATAGATAATTTATATTCCAAAAGCAAATCATGTTACTTTGACCATAACAACAAAAGTAAGATAACCCAATAAAGTTAGTTGTCAAATTCATTACTTATGTCATGAACTCGTAAAACCTTTATTGAGTTGTCCTTATACTAGAAATAGTAACATGAATATATATTAATTTATTAAATATAATAAATTATGCTTAATAATAAATATATATAATGAATATTCATAAACTTATCAACTAAAGTAAAATAATAATTTAATCATAATAATTAATAAATTTAAACAAAAATTTCTAGAATATTTAATTCATGTGAATCACTTTCATTTGAGATATTCATTTGATACATTTCATTTTGCATCTATATATATTCACACACCCCAATTCTTGAGAGAGTTGAAAATCAAACAAACCAAGAAAGAGTGAGAGTTTACATTTATGATGAAATAACACACTATCGTTCACCTATGGTGTCACACCAGATTGTAAGGTTCCTTTCTTTTTTATATCAGCTAATTAGAGGGGACCAATGTAGTGTAATTATTTTAATTTACCATCATCGTTACCAACTTTTGTTATCTCAGAGACTCTCAATCTCAGAATTGCTATCTTGTGGACAATTATAGGCAAATAAAAGAAAATGATCATCACAAGAAAAATGTTTCAGCACAAATTCATTCACAAATTACAATCCTCGCATTTTGGTTTTCTTAAGGTTTTGTTGCGATTCAAGTATTGTTCATTGATCGATCTTCAAACATGCCTTCTAGTCACTTGCTTCACGAGGAACCCATTAGGATGGTCTCCATCCTTGAGCCATCCAAGCCTAGTTTATATTTATGATGAAATAACACATTATCATTCACCTCCGGTGTCAAACCAGATTGTAAGGTTCCTTTCTTTTCTATATCAGCTAATTAGAGGGACCAATATAGTGTAATTATTTTAATATACCATCATCATTACCAACTTTTGTTATCTCAGAGACTCTCAATCTCATAATTGTTATCTTGTGGACAACTAAAGGAAACTAAAAGAAAATGATCATCACAAGAAAAATGTTCCTGCACAAATACATTGACAAACTGTAATCCTCGCGTTTTGGTTTTCTTAAGGTTTTGTTGCGATTCAAGTATTGTTCATCGATCGATCTTCAAACATGCCTTCTAGTCACTTGCTTCTCGAGGAGCCCATTAGGATGGTCCCCTTCCTTGATCCATCAAAGCCTAGTTTACATTTATGATGAAATAACAAAATATCATTCACCTCTGGTGTCAAACCAGATTTTAAGGTTCATTTCTTTTCTATATCGACTAATTAGATAGGACCAATACAGTGTAATTATTTTAATGTACCATCATTACCAACTTTTGTTATCTCAGAATTGTTATCTTGTGGACAATTAGAGGCAAATAAAATAAAATGATTATCACAGGAAAAATGTTTCTGGACAAATTCATTCACAAACTTTTTAAGTTAAAAGGTACTCTTACTTACCTCCCTGTTTTAATAATTTAATAAAGATATTTAAAAATTGGTCAATACTTGTTCACGAGTAGTGAAACTACTTCTGTCTGCCTAGAGTTGTCTAGAGTCAAAGGGCAAGAGATTTTTTGCATTGTAAAGAATTCAATTACATTGGCTGGGCTACTGTTCACTTTGCATGGCTCTCAAATTCATATTGATTTGCCTACTCTTACTGAGAAAGACAAAAAGATTATAAGCACATGGTAACTTTACGTGGATTGTACCCTGTTGAGACTATTTCTACTGCTGGCAGAATTTGTGCAGAGGCTGAGAAAATTTTCAATCAAGACCTTTATTTTAAGAAGATTGTCAAGTATGTTGAAGAACCCATATTTTGTTATTTCAGATAACTATTGTTTCTGGTCATATTTTTATTGTCTAGTCTTTATGGTCATATGAACAAGAAGTACATATTGAATAAAAAAATGTTGAATCACCTGACTTTCACGAAAAAAAAAATTTGCATCTATATATATAAAGTATATATAAAGGATATCTAGAGTTCTCAACTATGTATCAAATTGTCAAAAACCAATTGCTATCAATTTTCCAGAAACAATTTCCAATAAATAACAACACCTTTTCTTTGGGATTGAAAAACAAAAAATCCTTTTTTCACTTCCTATGCGCTCTATCTCTGCAAAATACACTGCGGGATTCAATATCTCTAGCAAGAGAAGAATTTGAAATCCTTAAAGCTTCACACGAAATGCAAGACAAGGCGATATATGCAATTGGACCTCAAAAGGATAGTAAGAGATATTATGAAGAACCCAATTAAATTCTACATATGAATGGGATGTTTGAAACAACAATTTCAATACTGTTTCAAATTGGTTCCAGCAAGAGAGCAATATCATCAAAATCTTTTGATTTCAGCATAGATTCCCAATCTGAGCGTCATTCATTCATTTAATCTCACAATTTCCTAGAATCATCAATATTTTCGTACTTCTCATACACATTCAGCATAGAACTTGACAAGTTTAAATCAAAGATAAAAGCATACAAAATTGCACAGCTCAGACGCTCAAATACAGTAGCAATTGCGGCTTTGGTTTGTAAGAAAAAACAAAAACAAAGAACTCTAAACCTCAAAATCTTCAAATATAACCTAGATATACACAATCTTATCTAACCTAACCAAAAGAAAAGCCACAAATTACATGAAAGAACGAGAAAGATGAGGGAAAGAACAACGAACTATGTGAAGGTGGAAGATGGCACACGATGATGAAACAACGCAAGAGATGTAAGTGCGAGTGAAGACGCGAACATGCGAAGACGTGAAGACGCGGAGATGTGGAGACGAGAACACACAGAGACGAGGAGTAGGAGCCAGTAGGGAGAATTCGTGTTCTTTTTGTTTGGCACCTTTCGAAGGAGGGAAAACTTAGTTTCTCCTTTTCGCGAGACAGGGAAAAAACACATATCCTTTTTCCCCAAAAGAACTAGTTTTATTTAAGGCCACGATTTTTTTTTCTTTATAGCACACATTTTAATAGCAACACAAATAAATGTTGCCTAAAGCATCAACGGTTAAAACACCGTTGCTTTTAATAATTTTTAATCCACGTTTTCAAAATCATTACTTTTCATGGCTTTAAGCAACACTTTTCTACCTATGGTCTAATTCAATGTTGCCTAAAGTAATATTTGTTGTAGTGTGGCGTGGATCCAATAGCATCGACTGGTGATGGCGTGCATCTAACACCTTCAACTGGTAAAGCTATGGATGGAACGCTCGAAGATGGAGAATGTGTAGTGGGTTGAGAAGATAATGAAGAAGGGTTGTTTGTCCATGATATTAATTTTAGGATATAACGTTTCTTCGCCTTCCCCTTCCCTTTCCCCTTATTGCCTTGAGGTGATGGGGAGGAGGAGGGTCACAACCTCCTGATGACATCTATATATACAAAATAAATGTTACTAATTTTATTGTTCACAGTAAATATAAAAATAATATAATACATAATTATATAAAATAACAATGACATTTAGCAATAATGATGTTTTCCAAATTCATTACAACAAAACGACATGAACATCATGTAGTGAATATGTCTACATCTATTCAAAACTAGAGATGTCAAATTCATCTCTAACGTCATCTTCACTTTCTCCCTCTTCATCTCATTCATTTGTTTGTTCATCTATTTCATCTTGAAATGAGGATACATTGTTCAAGTCCACTTCTTCAAGATCAACTTCTAAATCTTGCAATCCCAAAACTTGTTCAACCTCAATCACTTCATTCACATGCGACATTTCATCAACTTGGTATGGCACTTTGAATTCAATGTCATCAAAATCAATACAACCTCTAAGCTTCGTCTTGATTATAACACACCAACCACATTTGTCTGTTCGTGATATAGGATATGATACAGAATACACTTGTTGTACATTATGTGCAATTATAACAAGATATATACATCAAAATATAACAAGGTAAATACCTCAAAATGATGTAGCAACAACAACAAAACAACGAATACTTTAACCACCAATACTTGACTTAGCTAATCCTGTTCAATGTCATTAAAGAGAAAAAAACATGAGAAACGAATGTCAAGTAAAGGAGTCACTTTCTCGGGTATCTAGAAACAATATGAGATCTCTCTTCTTAACTCATTCTTTCATCTGAAATCTCAGGGTTTGGTAGTTGTAGTTAATAAAGCAAGTTCTTCTCTTAACACAGGGAACTCTAAACTTCAATGGCTTACTTTTTTTTTGCCTTGCTCATTGCTTCAAAAAGAGGGATTGCTTAAACATATAATGAGTGTAGTTTACAGAACGGGTCTAAAAGCCTACACTGGGATTGTTAGTTATCCAGTACGATATACTGATTTAAAGACGGATACCATAGGCATTGAGAATTTCTTATAGAGAAGACTGACTACTGGTGCAGAACATGAGCAAGATTCTCTTACACAATTCAGTCTTTAATAAAATAGACTATTCTTAATGTTTTTATTGGAAAACCACAAGTAGCCTATATACTATAAGTTCTAACTTAGAGCGAGGACCCAAGGGATGGAAGAGGCACAATAGCAAAGATCAATCCATCTAAATTACAAAAAAAACATTGCCTTAGCCATGCAACTCAAAAAGATAATTTATTCATTTACCATTCTTGTTATTTGATTTACAATGCAAATAATCACAAAAAATAAGTAAATCTTTAGGGGAAACATATTTTGGAAAACATATTACAAAATCTTTTCCTAATGTAGAGTCAATGGAGGCTAGCACTGCCCTCTTCGGTTTGGGACAAACAAACATAGGATTTTTAAAATTAGGGATTTTTATACTTGCAACCTACAAAGGACACTTGCACATTCCATGCAAATGAGGAAAATCATCCAGTTAACACACTTGCAAACAAAAACAACAATTAAGAGATAGGTTGATGTTGTTATCTTTCACTCGCAGAGCTTTCACTTCTTCAATTGAACTTCAATCTCTGGTTATGAACCCAATACACCACGTTTAGAGGTTAGGACATGGCTCGATTTGAGGTTAGGGCACTCCATAATTTAGGTTACGGCAAGCTTATGTTACGTGGTTAGGTTTGGAGTGATTTGGGTTAATGTAAAGACTGTGACGAAGGAACAAGATGAAGGAACAAGATGAAGATGAGACGGTGATGAAGGAAGGAAGATTTCAACAAAGGAAGATTTAGATGAATGAAGATTTAAACGAAGGAAGACGAGACGATTTTGGGATTTTGAAATGAAGGCACTGAGGAGCGTAGTCATCAGAATGCAACTTAGGTCTCTAATTTCACTTTGGCATTTTTACTTTTTAAAAGTTATTTTTAAAATTCATAAGTAAATCAATAGAAAACCCATGCCTTTAATTATATGACTTGAAAACCATTAGATATGGAAAAATTCTTCAAAAATTTTCCTGCCACACCGCACTAAAATTACGTACAGATTATATAGACGAAATTATCAGTTTAACATTACATACGAAAAAAATTCATATGTAACACCCACTTTATCTACGGATCCAAATCCATATGTATTTGTCCATATGTAGAACTAAAATTTCTTGTAGTGAAATCTTACAAGTTGAACGTCTATTTTAGATAGTTCCTCTGCAATTCCAGTTTGCACTTCCTATTATATTCACCCAAGCTTCTCTCCTAACACCTATCAAGTTCCTCTTGTTCTGATTTAGCTTACTCCCAACTGGTGGAAAAAGTATAAATGTATGAAGATTGTAAATTTGTTGCTCATATTTACCTACACTACATTGAAGAAAGAAGGTCTAAACTATAAAGTCTAATATATGGTTGAGAGCAAATACATAATTCCTAAAGGTATTTTAACATTGATTGTCCACACGTATCCTCATGTCTTTGTATGCTAGAGGATTTTAGTCAAAGGTTCAATGTCTACTTCCACATTGTCATGAGGCCATGTTTGATTCTCCTCATCTAGCCAAATTACCATTACCATTATTTATGTACCTAGTTCGGTGTATAATGATTTATTTCATAAATGTTGTATATCTGACAAAGTTGACATATTCACTAGTATGAAGGGATTGATCATATTGTGAAATTTAGTTTAACTATAGATTAAATAATTAAAAGAGATTGTAATGATACTTTCACAGTAAATGAGATAAATTTATACTTTGTTATCTTTGTTAAAAATGCGAGGAATTTATATATAATATATTGGATTATATTTGTGTAAGTGCCTACTACATGGAGTGACTTACTTAGATAGTTTTAAGGAATTGTTTTTAAACTTGAATTTGCCATTTTCATTCTCATATCAAATAGTAAAATGAACAATAATAAAAGAAGTCATATATTAAGTTTCATAAGAGATAACAAATACAACCGTTACAACAAAGATTTATAATCTCGTGATACCACTTCTCAGTGAAGGCAAAGAATAACCCTTGTCCCATAACTAGCAAAATAAAGTGGAAACAATCTAAAACTCTTAGAAGAACCTTTTACTTATATCTCACAACTAACAATCTAAATCTCTCGAATGATATTTTACCACAAGCAAAATTAAAATATAATAATAAAATAATTATATTAAATATAATTTATTAGATTGCTGACTCACGTGATATGCATACATGATCAACACTTAAATATCATGTTCCGTCGAGAGTTACATGTACATGGGGTATCATATACCACATTACATATAGTTTATTTTAATTAATAACATAACTAGTCATCCTTACTCTCTATTTTGTATTGAGAATGTATCTTTAACATACCATAAGTTCTAAACCAATACTCCTTATTCTAGTCATGACAATCAGCATACAAAAAAGATAGCAATGTATATCAACAATCCTTAAAAAATATAATAATTATGAACTAGTCATTTCTAATTCTTTAAATCATTTATGTATTTTAAATTGTTATATTTGAAAATATATTTTAGATTATTCAATTTGAAAATATATTTAAAATTTTTTAGTTTAAAATACTTTAAAAATAAAAATTAAATCACTTATAAAATGTTCTTATTAAAATAAATTTCTGAAATCTGTAATTTATAATAAATTTAATGATGATAAATATATTTAAAATCGTAAATATACTTTTATTCAATATGGATTGGTGAATGTAGAATATGTTTCGAGATTTCACAACCTAATCCTCTATTTGACATTTATAAATCAAAATACGTTAGGAGATAAAACGGAAAAAAGTTATCTTACATGAAGATAGCCATGGTAGGTGACGAAAGTGGCACCGACAAAATGAAGCCACCATCAACGGCATGGGAAGGAGTTTTGACAAAAGTAAAAAAATAAAAAAACGTATCCAGGTGTAGAGGAGCTACTACAATGTAGGAAAAAGCAATAGGTTACTTTTAATGCTTTTTAGTAAGGGTACTTTTGTCTTTTTGTACCTTTCATGGGGTGCATACAAAAAATCATTGGATGTAGGGAGAAGATATTTCTTCTATAAAATAGGCTTAGCAGTGACCCATTTTTACTATTATTAACAAAATTATCAGTACAAAGCCGAAAGGGTCCAGTTTTCTGAACCTTTTTCAGAAAACCATCTTGGCCCACGAGATAAAGTAACAACCTTAAATTTCGAGTCATGGGGACCCTTTGACCCATTCCCATACAATATTGTCAGTTTTAGTTTCTATTAAATGTCATCTCCAATATATAAAAAAACAAAAAAAAAAAACTTCAATAAAAGATACCTAAATCAATTAAATAATAATAAAATATATTTTTTTATATACTTTTCTTCCATTAAAGATTTTCATTGCCGGAAAAAGGTACACATTGCTGGAGAGAATCCGGATACTGCTAACAACCTTGGAGATATTATTTGTTTTAATGTGTAACAACAACAACAATTGTGGGGCATTCACAGCCATTTCAGTGTTGTTTCTGACATACATTTATAGGGTGCATAAGTTGGACTAAATTGAACATATATACGTAATTATAGTTATGTTAAAAATATCTTAAATATTTTTCATTTTTTATATATAAAAAGGAAAATTATAATTTGACACCTATATTTATCTCATACATCTACTTTAGAATTTTTTTAATAATAAAAATTATAAATGTACCCCAAAATATAGAGGTGTGACAGTATATATATGTATATATATGATAAGTAAATTTAAGACTTTCCAACATAAAATATGAACTGATTGAATGGATTGTGGGAACTGTCTGAAAAAGAGGACAAGGTGGCACTGTCAATGCAATTAATAATGGTACATGTATCTTTCGACCTGAAACTCAATAATTCACATGACACGGGTCCTCCTATGTATTACTTTTGATTTTATACACGTGGTAAAAGAAGCGCCAAATTTAGTTGTTAATTTATATGAATGCTGCCATATTCGTAAGGAAAAAAAGAAGATTGAATTTTCCGTTCTCTGTATAATTAACTAAAATGAAAAAGAAAAAGGTATTACTTTATTGAGTTATCTTTATCCATGTAATATATATATATATATATATATAATATATACTCATCCAAATTTACGGTATAAATTCAATCATGATAATTTATATTTCGAAAGCATAAATCAATTTTTAAAGAAATTTTACTTAGTAGAAGTCATTTTCTTTTCAAATTAAATAAAATCTTTTCTAGAATTATTCTCTAAATTATTAGATCCATAGTACACTTATCATCTCAAATTTTATTTTAAATTTCATTAATTTTGTTAAATATATAAATAAAAGACAATTGGATCAAGAAATAATATGATTAGAACTCATAAAGAGGGAGATAAAACATAAAATTGAAAAATTAATTCGAGAACAAGGAAGTAGAAACGCGTCGGACGAAATAAACATGGGTTAGATGCAGGATGGGCTTCAAAACTTATGCTAACAACAGAATTTAATTATGCCCGATGCAATTTAGGTGGGACGGACGCGAGCGTTACAATTTGAATTCTTTTCAAAGGATTCTCTACAGGGTTAAACACTTCTATTGAGGCAAACTTTCAAAACTTCTGCCTTGGGAGTCAAAAAAAAAGTGTAGTCTTGGGATGACAACTAGAGTTTTTTTTTTTTGTATATTCATCTTCCTCCATTATTCATTTTAGTTAAAACCTTTCTAAAATCTCATGTAATCATATTTGTATTTAATTGTGTCTTATCATAAATGTTTTTCTTTCAATACGTAAGTTCATTAATTATGTGTTTATCCTTGTTGTATGGATGCATAACTCGATCATTAGATCATTAGTTCTTAAGAGTATTAGAAAATATGTTTTGAATCTAGAATTGAATTAATTTACCATATGAAAGTTGTTGTCATTAAGATATTTGTGTGAATGTAAGATTCATTCATATAATTGATTGATCAAAGAATTAACAATTAATAGATAACCCCTAGGCTTATTTGTCGAGGAATCATGTTTGAATAATTTTATGGGTAATAAAATTGTTTACATACATAAGAGGGAGACTTTTTTAATCCTAGAAATTTCATTCCATCTCCTTTCCATTCTTTTTCCACTTTCTAATTACTCATTAAAAATACAAAAATATATTTTCATTGTTTTAATTTTATTTTCTCACATAAAAATCAGAACTTCGAAATTATTTATAGTCTAATTTTGTTATAATTGTATTTATTATCATGTATTGCATAAGTCTCTTAAGAGACAACGATATATTTATTACTTGCTACATATGCAACTAGTGCACTTGTCATCAATTACAATTTTTTGCTAACAAGAATCAATTTCCAACCAAATGGTTAATCACTCTTTTGCCATGAGTAACTCAATTGTCAACATGACTCTCTTAATATCTATCTTTAGGATTAAGGCTTTACCAATTAGATGTGCAACTTCCCATATATTTAACATTGTTATCTCTTAATTAAACCAAGATTATCATCAATGTTTCATTCATCAATGCCTACCCCTACAAGGATTCCATTATACCATGAATAGTTTAAAAACATTTATGGAGAGCATCCTATGATGTTAAAGCATTTGAGAACAATAAGGTCCTAAATACAATTTTCATCATCACCCTTTGAACAACATATCCCTTGTAAGAATATATCCAATAATTAATGCTTTGGTAGATAAAGAAAAAAAAGAAAAAAAATACCATACCTATGGACATTCCTCGTTCTATATCACTCACACAATGTGATGCATATCCCGAATTTATGAGATGCTAAAGTATATAATACTCTTTAGAGCGTCATTAAAGGAGGAGATGTTGATATTACACATAAATAAATCTCACATCCTAAATTAAAATTGTTCAACAAGTTTATAATTAAGAAAATAAAAGGGTTGTATAGATTCAATATATGCATAATAAAGGTTCCAAAGAAAGTACAAAGAAATTCCATTTTTCTCTAAAGTATCATCACGATTAAGAAAAGTTATGAAATTTATTTATTTATTTATTTAAAAAAATCTGCAAATAAAATTAGAAGTAATTTTCTATTATTATCTATTTTAAAAATAATAATAAACAATGAAAAATGATAGAAATAAATATTTTGGCAGGTAGTGTGTGCCTACATTATTGTCTTTGTAATTTGCACTTTAGAGTAACACCTGTGGATTATCATTCTTAATCAACTTCAATGGTTAAATTGACTTGAATGATATGGTATTAACTAAGCTCACATATCAAAAAATTAATTTCAAATGATATAATGTTAACTAAAGTTCCTTGTCGACATCAAAATTTCCTTCCTATAAGAAAATCTTGTAGGAAAAGGTCCTCTAACAAATAACCTTGTTAAACCCTTATGTTTGTTAAGGATATGTTGTTGAGCCTCCAAGACTTCCTCATCTCCCTTCTTCGTCCTCCTCTACTTGGTATGATGAGAGAGGGTCATATCAGTTAGACTCCTGCCAAGATAACTCATTATCAATCATGTGAGTATACTATCTCTAACTCCTTGTTCTTGTTACTCAATAAAGTTTTAGCATCCAACACATAGAACTTCCAAAATTAGCATATAGCGTACTTTTTTATTAGCTTTTCAACCTTTGCCAAGGCACCACCAACTAAAAGACATTTTTTACCCCACAACTTCATAAAGGTACTCAATAATTCTTGGGGAAGGGTTGGTATATAAAACTCTTTTTATTAAACGAGCTTAGTGAAAAGATAATCTTTTTTTTATAATTGAAGGTTTCGACCAAGGAAGCCACTTGTTGAGGAACTTGTCTTAGTCTTAATAGGACAATGCAACCTTTGCAACAACCAAAGAGAGGGCGACTTGTCAAAATGATGGTTTTAGGAAGACTTCTCCCTCTTTTATGCATCTTTTGTTGGTCATGTGAAGGATATCAGGGTTTTTGGAACCAAGACGTTCTCTTCATCAACCATCTTCTCCTTCTTGATAATAACAAAGACATACTTCATTTTTTGTTTCTTGAAGTATTTTTCATTTCTTGGATTTTTGGCAGTCATGATATCTACAATAGACAGAAAGACTTCACTAAAGTAAAATTATCAAAACAAGTAAAAATATCAAGAAGGAAACATATTATCAAGGTTTTATCAACAATGAGAAGTAATGTAAACATTGAGAAGTTTTCAAGGAAGTTGACCTAATATCTACAATACTTCCAAATCCCTTCATTCATCATCGACAACTTCAACTACATATAACGAGATTGTTTACCACTAAAATGAGAACTTGATTTTTTTTCACCATCATAAAATTATTGACAATCACTCAACTTTTCTAGGACTTTAAGACAACACCCTTAAAATTTTTATAAGATGAGGGAAAAGGGATTGGTAGACATATTGTCCTTTTACTCAACTAACAATAATCATCCAATGTTATGTCTGGCCTAGTAGTATAAAAGTGCAAACATACTGAAGGTGTTGCCCTCACATGCAAAGTCATGCAAAGGATTTGAAAATCATACAATGATAACCTACTATTTAGATGTAATTGTGTTAGAGCTACATTTAAAACTCACACCACCCACATGGTAAATTTGTCAAAGGAAAATAAATATTCATGTTCGTTATTAAACAAGAATAAATAAAAAATCTTATCTCATGAGTCCTCTCAACAATGAAAAACGTTGTCAATGATATAACACCTTTAAATGTCAATCATGTTGTGAGAAGCATTTTTCTCTACCATAAACACTATAGTCAAGTGCACAAAACAAATGACCACTAATACTTTTTAAAAATATTCTTTGACATTAGGGTCTATCCTCTAATTAATTGTCTCAATCTACTCCAACGGTTCCTCGTATTCCAAATTACGAGATGAATCCTTAGTGTCATAATGGTTTGAATTTTGACTACTAGATATCCCACAAATTAAACCATAATCCTTAGCCATCAACTATCAGTCGTCAACTTTACATCAATCGACTTCAAACAACTAATCCTAAAAACTCATCAAACCTAAATTACCTTCCAAAATTTGAAAAGGAAAGTAGTTTCACTTTACATATATTGATGCTAAACAACTCACTCAAACTTCTCAGATATCATAAAAGTGAAAACACTCCGACAAAAAGTTACAAAAAAAAATATAGAAGAACAACTATTAATTGACTATTAACTATGAAATAAAATACAATTCATTTAGAAAAAAGATAAAAATATATTTACAAATTACAATCCAAGTCATTTATGAAAAAGAGATATATAAGAAGAGTCTTGGTAAATCATCTCAACTTTTATAATAAGAGAACAAATATATCTTAATTTAATTTGTTCATATATATATATATATATATATATATATATATATATATATATATATATATATATATATATTTTTTTTATATATATATATATATATATATATATATATATATATATATATATATATTTTATTTTATTTTTTTTTTT
>Ga0099824_1003645_pt1 | contig 22497 bp, 10 predicted proteins | sample SiratrowhiteBW_FD_76837 | JGI IMG/M metagenome (GOLD analysis project Ga0099824, IMG submission 76837) | Root nodule microbial communities of legume samples collected from California, USA - Siratro white BW | ecosystem: Host-associated > Plants > Roots > Nodule | place: USA: California... | reverse complement strand
CCCCACAACAAAAAAGAATTATAAAAAATAAAAAAATAAAAAAAAAAAAAAAAAACCCAAAAAACCAAAACCCACCCACCAAAAAAAAAAAAAAAAAAAAAAAAAAAAAAACCACTCTCTTATTATTTTTCTTTATTTGACGCATTCTCGTTGAACTATTCCTCTCTCACGGTCTTATCTTTGACCCGTGCCTATATATACCCAACTTGCACAGCTTCTTTTCCCATCACATTCACACATATACAATCCTTTTAATTAGATCTACCCAGTAAACGTACATACAAAAAATCGTAAATTTTTATCGTTGAAGGAAAATGGTTTTGTCATGGACCAGAGGGAGAGTGTTCCGGCGTGCTCGGAAGGGGAAAGAGTTGAGTTCCGGTGGCGATTTGGAGATAGAGATTGCGATCCCCACCCACTTCCGGTGCCCGGTAACCTTGGAGATGATGAAAGACCCTGTGACGGTGTCCACGGGGATAACCTACGACAGAGATAGCATCGAGAAGTGGATCGAGTCCGGGAACCGCACGTGCCCGGTCACGAAGATGGAGTTGACCAGCTTCGAGATGATCCCGAACCATTCCATTCGGAGGATGATTCAGGATTGGTGCGTGGAGCACCGTTCCTACGGGATCGAACGGATCCCGACTCCTCGGATCCCGGTGACCCCGTACGAGGTTATTGACACGTGTACGAAGATCCTGTCGGCGGCGCAACACGGGGACGAGAACAAGTGTGTGGAGTTGGTGAGGAAGATTAAGGCGTGGGGGAAGGAGAGTGAGAGGAACAAGAGGTGCATAGTGGTCAACGGTGCTGCTCTAGCACTAGCTAATGCATTTAACATTTTCTCACGTGGAGTGGTTGAAAAGAACGTGGTTGTTTTGGATGAGATTCTGGGGGCGTTGACATGGATGCGTCCTCTTTCTGAAGATGGTAGATCCGTGTTGGGGTCAGTGAGTTCTATTGGTTGCATGGTTTGGTTCATGAATGGTAAACAATTGGCGACAAGGCAAAACGCTGCTTTGTTGCTTAAGGAAATGCGTGTTGAGGCGTTGTTGAAATGTGAAGGTGTTTTTGAAGCTTTGGTTAACATGGTAAAGGAGCCCGTTGGGAGTGCTTCCTCCAAGGCATGTCTTTCAACGATTTTCAAGTTGGTTAATTCATCAGGGAGTAATAGAGGCGTGGCTTGCGGGAGATTCGTGGAGTTGGGTTTGGTTTCGCTCCTGTTGGAGCTTCTTGTTGATGCGGAGAAAGGGGTGTGTGAGAAGGCTTTGGGGGTGTTGGACTGTCTTTGTGATAGCAAACAAGGGGTGGAGTTGGCTAAAAGTAATGCTTTGACTTTGCCTGTTGTGATCAAGAAGCTGTTGAGGGTGTCTGAGTTGAGTTCCAGCTTTGCTGTTTCGGTTCTTTGGAAGGTTTGTTACAAGACAGAAGAAGAGGTGTTGATTGAGGCTCTTCAAATTGGGGTGTTTCATAAACTCCTTGTTTTGTTGCAAGTGGGTTGTGCTGAGGGCACCAAAGAGAAGGCTACGGAGTTGTTGAAGTTATTGAATGGTTGCAGGAGCAAAGCTGAGTGTGTTGACTCCTCCTTGGATTTCAAGCACTTGAAGAAACCCTTTTGATTGATAGTTTCGAATTCCATTTTTGTATAGGTCATACTGTAGAAACAGGATATTATTATACTCTTGTACAAAGACACACAGTCTCATACGGAAGATACAAATTGTATCTCTAACACTCAATTGAAGTTTCCAAATTCATTTTTTAAGCAAGTTTCAGATTTCAGACATACGGAGATGCTGAAAGCTTTTTGTAATTCACAGTTTCAGAGCTACAATAATAGAAAATGTTTCAGTTTATATATGCAACCTGACAAGCATTGATTATTATTGATTAAGGATTTCTTAAGCACCGTCAATGAAATTAACATATTGATTAATCTAGGATATTTGATCCATAGACTATTCCATCGAAATAAAGAACAAATGGAAGCAGATTTACAAGGAAGCCATTATTAAGAAAATAAATATTAAAATTATAATATAAAGATTACGTAAAAAAAAGGTATGTGGAAATCATAAGCCAATGCTAGAACCTGGAGATCAATTCCATCAGAAAATCAAGCTTGAGGAAGCTCAAACTGAAACGATAGTGAAAAAGACAATCAATGACTTAGCTCAGAAGTGTTATAGGCTTGGGATGAATTCAAATATATTACCGTGGACATAAGTAGACTTGTAAAATAAAATATAGGTACCTCATCATTGTGAAATATTGTAGCTGTGGAATCATCATAATTATAAGACAATTCAGTGAATCCACCACTCAATCACAGCAATCACAGTCTCTTACTAAAGCTTGACGCAAGTGCTTCTACATCTTTATCTTTTCTAGTTAAACGTATTTTGTGCAGTGTAACCGTCAACATTAATCATAGAAGTTGGTAGCTTATGGGTTGATCTCCTTCTTTACTTTCTCCCAAATCTCACTACGAATCTGTAACGTCTGGGAGTGTGATGATTTCTATTATACAAATGGAAGAAAAATGAGGAGAGATGCACGTAGCAGAAGGAGTAGGTATGTGCCTGCTTGCATGAAAATATTGAAAACTTGGTTGTGATCTTGGCGCTCGCAATCATATCTATTTATCAGGAAAATCAACATCTAATTTTCGAATGAGATGGAAAACAAACATACTGATTTAAAAGACTGCAAGGAATCAAGTGTCCATGTCTTCAGATAACTCTTATTTTGTAGTGTCATTATTATTTACCAATCTTGTATTATGTTAAGACATTACTTGAGGGTTTTAAATTATATGGTTTTCCACAAGTAGTATCTACCATCTTCGTATATAGAGGCATCTAAGCATCTCTATATAAAAAGATGCTTACATATAGAATCCGTAATGCTTTGGATGATAGAGGAAATTTCTAATTATAGCTTTTAAAATATTGGCGAACAATGATGGATAGATGCATCATCTAGTTAATAGAATTCGATGATCTCGCTTATTACTCCAACTCAGATTTTGCATGAAGTACTTCTACACAAACATCACTATTAACTATTTTAAGTTGTGATATATAATTTTCTTAAGGTAGAGTTTTGAATCATTATTTAGTTTTTGACGTTAAGAAGAAGGTAATACCTCCAGTTTTTTCTCATGTTAGTGCAATTTTGCATTATAATATTCAAATTAGACAATTTTTTTTTATTTTATAAATGGATAAGTGTTAGCTTGAAAAAGTCATGTTGGTCTGACACGAATTCTGTAGTTCAAATCATATTAATTACGAATTCAGTAGTTCAAATCATATTAATTAAAATTGTGCAGGATGATACGATTTTAGTTCAAAACACATTATACTAAGTCTTGTCATCCTACATGGCAATATTGTAATGTATTTTGAATTGAAGTTGTGTCATCCTGACAAAACTTCAATATCATGTGTTTTGAAATGAATTGTGCCATCCTGACATGACTTAAATGAAAAAAAATTGATCTAATTGGAAGTTAGTATAAAATCAACAATAACATTTATAAAAAAAGGAAAGATAGAGAAAGAGTAATACCACATAAAAATAATCATTTAGTAATATAACTAATAATAATGTTGAAAAGTCCATCCAAAGATACTTTAAGAAACTCACGGAAACATTTGGAGGCCTTAAAATTCCTTAAGATAAATTAAAATCCTTATAAGAAATTGTAATCGAATTTTTATGAAAACAAGGAGAGGTACATAAACATACAAAACCTAGACCTAGAACATCCTACAAAGACAAGGAATGAGTACCAACCTTTTAGGAAGACCACCATTGAGGATAATAGTTTCAACAAGACATCCAAAAGTAAAAAAAAATTTCAATGGACAATGGAGTTAGTAAAATAATTAAGGGTGCGTTTTGTTTTATATGACAGAAAGTTAGGAAAAAAAAGTTAGAAAAACTATACTTAAAAGCTGAAAAACAAGAAAAATTTTCCTTTAAACCTTTATCTTCCACGTAACAAAGAAAGAGCGAAGAAAGTTTGAATATTTAATTTATAATTAATATTTTAATAGATTATTATTAAAAAATATAATAATAATAATAATAATTAAATTTATAATATTTTAAAATAATCAATAAATAATATATATATAATATTAAATTTATAATAAAAAGAATATTAAAATAATTAATAAAGTAAAATAAATTTAATATTTTGTTCTTATATGTTTTATGTTAAATAGATAAATAAATAAATTTAATAAATTTAGAAATAATAATGATAAAATATTAATAAAAAAATATAATAAATATTAACTATAAATTTATATTTAATTTTATTTAATCTATTAAAAAATTTATTTTATTAATTATACACATCACTTCACTCACAAAATTTCGTAATTTTTTCCTTCATTTCTTATTAACTTTTCCTTAATCCAAATAGATATACTTTCCATTCACTTTTACCTCAAATATACTCTTTTCTACTTTTTCAAATTCATCCTCACATCAAATAGAAAATAAATTTCAAGAAAAATACTTAAAATTTCCTAATACAAACAAAATGTTTTCCTTACTTATAATCAAAGCTTGATCTACAAGTATTTAATTCTGTATATAAAATTACTTAAAAAATAAAAAAAATCAAAAATAAATTAATTCATATCTTTAGTGTTAATACATTAAAACAAATATAACACGACAATATCATTTTTTTTTCAAATATTGTTCCTATTATTAAATCCTACCTCAAAATTTTGTTCATTTATAAAATCATACTTTCACATTTTAAACCCTAATTCACCTTATTACATTCTCCTTAAAAGTAATTCCATACTTCAAAAATATTAATTCCTAATTTTAAGTATTACACGTTATTTAAATTTATTAAAGTCTATTTTAAATTTATAATTTATATTTCAAATATATTAAATGTATACATTAACATGTTAAGTCCTATTTCAAAAAGTATTAAATGATAATTTAAACTATTAAAATCTATTTTAAATTTGTAATTCCTAATTAAACACATTTTTAGTCAACACATTATGATAAAAAAAATGGAATCATAACCATGCCTCAAATTCCATTTTGGAACGCATAACAAAGAGTGATAATCCATTATTTGTGGACATATAGTGGATTATATATGTCTTTATGAGCATAATTAATTATGATTCATATGCTATGATATGACTCTTTGTTATGCTTTGTTTCACATCACAATCAAAATCTCATCTACTTCAGGATGCACAATGTTAAATAAACATGACTAATACACATTATGCAAAGTTTATTCAACTATGTAAATGAAAATAATCCATGCATGCGATTACTATTATCAACCTCTATATAATAGCAAAATTTAACATGGAGCACTATAAAAAAGAAAAAAAAACATTCATGTCTTTTTTAAACCTCTAAAACTATTATAAATCTCCAATACTCCTGTCATACTCTTATGAAAATTCACTTTAATGTATATTCAAAGCATCTAAACATATTTTTTTATGTCAGAAAATTTTGGATAGAAGTTTCACATACAAATATTGTGTCATTAGCAAATTATAACAAAATAATATATAAGTTATTTTTTCCATCTTCGATCCCGAATACAAGTTTTTTCTAACAACCTAGTTCACCATCTCAAATAGGCCTTTTACCACTATTAGGAATAAAAATAGTGTCATAAGATCCTCTGTCTTAACTCTCTAGTTGGTTTAAATCCTATAATAGAACTTTTGTTTACCAAAACTAAGATAGTAGGTGATTTTACACACTATTTAATCCACTAAATTCACTCTCTGCAGAATCCCAATATATCCATCATATAATAGGTGAAGTCTCAACTTATAGAATCATATAACCACTAATTCCTTTGACATTATTAAATTCTCTTTAATACGATATGATGAATAAATGTTGACTACAACGATAATGATATATTTTTCTTTTCACACCATAAACCCATTGTGAAATTGTTCCTTTTTTACACTCAAAATTATTCTTATGCAAGTATCACTCCAACTTTATATATTTCATTATGTAGACTATCTACATTATTATCACCCCAAAGTTAATATCACTTTTATTTTTATTTTGTAATACTTTTTAATTTTGCTTCCCATATGCAAATCATCTCATCTCTCTTTCTACATCTCTCTTTCTAGTTATTACTTCCTTTAAATATCTCCATTTAATTGCATTTCCGAACTCCCCTAGTATTTATGGTTAATATCTTCATTAACTTTTATAGTCTTCTTTAGCTCTCTATCTCTAATTTTTATTTCTCTAATCTTTTTAGGATGTGCCCCTCTTATCAATAAGAGATACCTTACTTTTATTTCTTTTCCTAGTTCCATTTTATTATAATTAATAATATTTTCATCAGTTATGAAATTGCTAATATGGAAAGTCATTGGCATATTAGTGTATCATATTTAAAAAAATAAAAAAGCTTGCGAGTGAAATATTAAATTTTAATCTTTAAACAGTATATTTGTATAGTAAAAGTATTTTCCTTTTGGTTTAAGAGATTAAAGTGAGCCTTTAAAATTTGAAAATACAAACCATATTTAACTTAAATTTTAAAAAAAAAATGAAAACGTGATCAAATCTTTTTTTTTATTAGATAAATTTTGACCACGGACTCTACTTTGTTTCTCTACTGGCTGCGCAGATTCTGACCGTGGATGATACATCATCAACGCTTCCCATAGTTCCTCCACCAAGCTTAAACTTTCCACTCGAAATGACAAATATATCCCCGAGAAGCAATTCAACATTTTCAAGGCGCCAACACTTTATAACGGAATTAGTTTGGCGAGTTAAAGCTCTCTTCTCTGCTTTGCACTGAGCTCTGTTCGTCGCGCCAAATCACGATGCGAGAGTGATCGTAATCGAAGCCGAAACCACTTTCCCAAATTCACCATAATCCACAATGTCCTTCGCTCTCATCGAAGCCTGCAAGAAGCGAAAACGGTGGCCAAAATTTTTCAGGTTTAACTCGTTCGGTGACCCTGGTATTCCAATTGTACCTCTTGGTACTTTCCGCGATAACGTTCGGGTTTTCCTTCAAGAAGCTGGAGAACCCGAAGATTATAGTGTCTCCGGGAACCCCCTTTGGTGTACCCTTCTCATCCATGATAAGTCCAACGTAATGGCTCCTCTTTACACCGTCGAAGAGCACGTCTACCACTCTTCGCACCCCTTCTGCGATCATTGCCGCTGCGTAGGTTCGTTTTCGATTTCGATTTCTTGGGTTTCCTCTGACTTCTGTTTCTTGAAATGGGGTTGGCTCAAGTTTGGGTTTTTGAGCTCTTTTCTGAAATGGCTATGATTGCGTTCTGTTCCTGAAAAGGGTTTCTTTTTTTTCGTGCTTTGTGATTTGTTCATGTCGTGATTGAGTTATCTGTTGCGGTTTTGATATTGGTGATCGTGAGGGTTGTTTCCAATTTTGGATTTTTCTATCGTAGGGTAGACTTAGCTCATGACCATTGAGAGGGATACATTAGTGATTTACTTGGTTTGAGAAAATGTTCACTTTAACTTCTAATTTACATTTTGAATTACAAAAATTATGCTTTTTTAATTTCAAAATTTTGTGAAGGTAAAGAAAAACTTTTCATTGATTTCTGATTATTGATTGGTATACAGACTTTTGAAAACAGAGACGAAGTGAAAAAAAATGACATTTTTGTCATTAGAAATGAAAAGAGAAATTTTTTTTCACGACTAGTTTTCCAAAAGTGATGATTCATTTATTATAAATACTGTTGGTTGGAGGAACGATTTCTGAGTAGGTTCTAGAAACTGAAATTGGCTACTACTGAGGCTGATATCAATACCCTGTTTGGTTAATAATTGATAGGTTGGAGTAGCCATTTTGTATCAAAGAGAAGGTATCATTTTATAATACCGATGGACAGTGGGTGGCACAAGCCATTAGATGAAGATTCTATAGATAATCAGAGGCATCTGTTGCATGGGGTGATTCATTGCAATGGTTATGGCCATCTGCTCTGTGTAAATGGCATTGAAGGAGGCTCCAAGGTTCTCAGTGGCAGAGAGATTATGGATCTATGGGATAGGGTATGCACCAACCTCCGAGTAAGGTAAAGAAAATCCCAACTCAATATTCATCTTCATTCTCATTGTGTTAAATTAATTTATTGAGCATTCAAGGGTCGATGTTTATTATGATACTTGCTTTATATGGCAGGAAAGTTGCAGTTGAAGATGTTTCGTGTAAGAGGTCAATGGACCTTCGCTTACTTCATGGAGTCGCCTATGGACACTCCTGGTTTGGCAGGTGGGGTTATAGATTTTGCCGTGGAAGCTTTGGAGTGACAGAAACAGACTACAATGAAGCAATGACAACGCTTGGCTCCTTGGAGTTAGATACGATTGCAAAAGATTTGAATAAGACAAAGTACAACAAAGAAATCAAACAAATGATTCGGTGCTATAGAGATATGAGTGAGACTCATATTCTATCACTCAGGGATCTTCTAAGGTTTATGCTCACTGTAAAGTCTTCTCGTGCTCCTGCACCTAAGATAACAGTCACCTTTTCTGCTGCTGCTGCTGCTGATTCTACATGTTCAGCATTAATCTCAAGAAATTCAACCAAACACACACTTCCAACCAGATCAAGTTCTATTAAGGAGAAATCTGTGAGGTATAAGAAGTTCAGCAATGCAGTGACTAACATGGATAGTAGGTGGCCCACAAGGAGGCTAGAGTTTGCCGCTCAAGTGATTGTGGACGCACTGAAAGAGAACAAGGCTATGAAACCAGGCACAGGTGGGATGGCAAGGCAAGATGTGAGAGATGCAGCTAGGCTCCACATTGGTGATACAGGTTTACTTGATTATGTACTTAAATCACTCAACAATGTCATTGTTGGAAACTATGTTGTTCGTCGCATGGTGAATCCATCGACTAGAATTCTAGAGTACACTATTCACGATCTTGGCAAGGGGTACAAAGCCCCTGACGTGGAGACTGAGGGGATGGCTTATGTTGATCAACAAGTAGTAGAGTCATCTTGGGTGCCTGGTAACGATGTCTACTGCGATGTACTGTTTTTGTACAAGAATGTGCTATTATGCTACCCTGATTCAGAAACAGTGGACTTGGCCATTCAGACAATTCTAGACAGCAGATACTTTGTAAAAGAGTGGACAGAGAGGGATGAAGTAGAGGAGCAGTCATTGACATTCATTTGCCGCCTGCAACCAAATTTTGTGGACAAAAAATATGAGTTGAAAGGTCTACCATGTGGTGAGGTTGTGGTGGTTCCACTGCATGCAACGGTTGGAGACTTGAAGAGGGCTGCTGAGGCTGCTCTTAGGGACACTTACTGCATTGCAGAAAGGCTTATAGTGACTGACATTAAACAACTTATGGGAGTGAGTGATGAGGAAGTGCTGTTTGGACTAATCCAATCTGGTGTAGAACTTTGTGTGAGGGGAATTGCCATTGATTTGTGCACCAATTTGAAGTATCAGGGTGGATCTGACAACTGGAAGGTGAGATGTGAGTGTGGAGCTCAAGATGATGATGGGGAGAGAATGGTGGCTTGTGACATTTGTGAAGTGTGGCAGCATACTCGCTGCTGTGGCATAGATGATTCTGAGACAGTGCCACCACTTTTTGTCTGCACTGGTTGCTGTGATTCACTAGTACCCTCCAGGACCGAATCATCCTTTTATTCGGATTCTCCTGATTCTTTTCTCATTTCAGCAGACCCTTCTCTGATGCTAGAATATGACTATGGATGCTAAATGCGTGATTAAATACTGTTGTAACATCAGTTGCTTAGAATTAGAATATACTCATTTTTTTTTTCTGTTCTCATTTCATTTGTTCATATATTTTGGTCTTATTTTTTTTCTCACACCTCTTCGTCCCATGTGAGACGTTGGTTTTACGTAGGTGATCTCAAAGAATAGTTCCCTTTGTTTTTTTATTCCTTGGTGATTTTATACTTTCAAGTGAAAGAAAAACAATGCCTAAGTGGAAGGAACCAACAATAAGGAAAAAATATTGTATCATTGGTGGCTTGGAAATAGAAAATACTTGTATCTGTTCTCATTGCATTTGTTCATATATCTTCGTCTTAATTTCTTTTTCACACTTCTTTTTGTTAAGGAGGTGTTTTAATGTCCCTTTTGAAATAACGTTTTGTTTTCCCCCTTGGCCATTTGACACTTTCAATAGGAAAAATAATGAGTGGAAGGAATAGTACTTGTGTTGTAAAAGTTTGGTTTGGATATCTTGTATGTGTATTAAATAAGATATTAAAGTGGATTTTATAATGGATTGGTTGATGACAATACTGATAATTTCTCATAAAAAGATACTGATCAATTTTTCAACTTCTCTAAACTATTAAATATTATTGTACTTATATTATAATGTAAATAAATATTACATAGATGATAAATTAATGGATCCATTTCTTATCCTTACTTTATTTTCCTTTAATTTGCTTCATTTGTAATCGGCGTGATCTATCGAGTATGGTGGATGAGCTGTTATAAACTTTCACGTGTGTGTGTATGTATGGCGAAGTGGTTAACTGTGATGAATAAAGCAAGAGTTGTGAAAATGGTTTAGGGTAATATGATTTAATATGTATCTAATTAAATTCGGAAGTTCTTAATTAGATTTGTTCATGTCTAAATTTGCGCTTTACCTACAAAAGCCCACACAAATAGGTTTTTCGTTTGGTTTGGATCAACAATCTAAAGTGCTTTGAAAATATTTTACTTGAATTAATGATTGAAAAATAACACCATTAACAAAAAAAAAAATTGATTATTGACATCATAAAGTCCTACATGAAAAAAGGTAAGATGAGCGCATTAATATCTCAATGTGATGGGCATGGATGATTGCTTCTCTAGTTTAGCGGTTAAAGTTTATTTCAACCTTTTTTGTAATGAAAGTTGGCATGGTATTGAACTTATTTTATATTCAATAATGTGGCTACTCATTATAAGCCTTAAGCATTTAAATAAGAAAACAAGAATAAATCCTCTTGGTTTTACCTTGAGATGAGTAATAATGATTATGATGACTTATGTTCAAATTACACAAGGTGTATCAAGAGGATTTGATTTTTATAAAGAAATATTACAAAACAAAAAGACACAATTGTAGGAAAAACTATAGTGTAGAAAGGAAAACATGTTTTTTTGCCATATAGACTCTTTATATCTAATAAATAGATCTCATAGGCATTTGAAAGAATTGTTTTAATTCAATGCCAAAAATGGCATACATATATCGACTATGATTTGGACATTATGACCAAAATGAATGATGAGAAAGCATATTTTGGTTTAGGATCACCTTCATAAAATTATAGATCACTAAAATTATTGTGATTCAACTAAATCAGAAGCAAAACACACTCCAATAATAATAGTTTAGGTTTTGAATTAGAAGCTTCCAGTTGTTTTAAGAAGGTATGTGGTAATTGTTTTATATTAATTTTGAATTTGGTAGTTATTATAGTGAATATTGGTAATGTGAAAAACATGTCGTGGAAGAGGCACGAGTTCATTTAAAGGAGTAAATCCTTACATTTTGTATGCCAACAAATATTTCATTAGACAAAAAAAAAAAAGTTGAAATCCTTATTTTTCAATAAGAACTTAAAGTAAAGTATTATTTGAAGGCTTAATTTCAAAGATGCGCATAATCTGAATTCAAATGATATACAGACTAAACTCAGATGATATACCGTCTCAATTAAAAATTAAAGCATGATTATGATGTGCTATGTAATATTATTCTTTTTGTTACAATTCGCAATATTTTTTATGTTTTTAAAAGTAAATAAGATGCTCTAAGCCAAGAATGATAAAGTACAAGCAATTTATTATGCAAAGTTAGAAACAATCTTCATAACAAGATAAATATGTTCTGTCATCAAAGAAACTAATTAATAAAGTGTGTTAAATGATATTTAATTAATGCATTATAATTATCAAAAGAAACCCACTAATAAAGTGTACTAAATGATAGTAATGTGATGATATTTTATATCTTCATCAAAACTTAGATGATATATCCTAAAAAAAACCCTCAACAACCACTTCTCAAAGTTTAATAATCAAGAAGTATCATATTTTTCTTTGACTTTTGTTTTTCCTTAAAAGTTTGAGTTTAACCTTCAAAATCTATTCTAATACTCTCTATTTCGTAGTACCTTCTTAATTTAATCTAGGAGAATATAAAAGTCTGAATTGACTTCTATTTAAAGAATATTTAAAGAAGTTAGTTGGAAAAACAAGTGAACAAAATTTGAATATTTGACCGAGATTAATCATTAATAATACTTAATAATATTAATTAGTAAAACTAAGCAGTTTCAAAAACCTATATAAATCGTCTCTTTGGAATTCTTTTTCTAAAAACAAAATATCATCCAAAATATCATTTTAAAGTAAAAGAAAATTTTCAAAGGCACATAATTTTAGAGAAAACGAATCAATTCTTGAGTCTTCTTTGCTTTAACACAATTCTCACTACTCAACAAATATATCTAATCGTCCTCTTATACTTCTGTGACCAAATGCTTCTTATATTCTCCACATGAACTAGAACTACTATATATGCATGGTGTTCGTGTCTTAAATGCTAAAAGATTTCTTTCTGTTTCAAATTCAATCACAAATCCTCTTTTCAGGCAAAAGAAAACTACCAATAAAAGATCAACAATAAAACATGATATAGTGCAATTTGATAATATCAAAGTTCAATCCACAAAATACCAATATCCATAACATTTAAGAATTGAAACACAGTATATGAGTAATAAGTTCAATGTCTTGGTCAATAAACTCCAAGATATTATTTATTTCTAGTCTTTCATATCCAGATTAAGGACATGTGACATACTTGAGACTCTCAGAAGAAGGGAGCTCTCTGGGGTATTCCCTTTCTTTTCCTCTTCTGTGGCTTCTGAGGTTCAGAAGTTTCCTCTTGCTTTTCCGGCGGAGGAGGGGGAGGACGAGGAGCATGGATGGAAATGAAAGGAGGAGCTGAATCATCAGGCTTAGTCAAAACAGCCCTAACCTGCAAGTTTAAATGTAAACCATGTAAAACCCTAAAATTATGAAGTTCACTTTAATCAATATGAAGAACAACTAATGGTTGTGATTGCCAAATTATCATCATCACCTTGCAAGAAATGGAGCAATAGCGATACAAATCAGGTTCAGTCAATTTTCTGTTGCAAGTATTGCATGATGCCTCATTGTTTGCTGTTGAACCAGAATGAGGTAGAGGATTCAGTGAAATAACCAGTCGCTTGTTGCATTTGTAGGGCTGCAAACAGAAAGGAACCAAATCCACATATAGGTTATAGAATTCTTTTAAGGATATAAATTTTATAAATCCACTTTTTAAACTTGTTGAGATTGAGAAAAAGGAGAAATATAATGTCATTAGAAGTAAACTGATGATAGGCTAGGTAACAGTGAAGAATGCAATAAATAGTACAAATTATTCAATTAGAATATTTGTATATGTGATTTAAACACATACTTTATGATTGTTGCCAACTGAACTAACTTTGCTTTAGTTAACATATGTACACAAAAGTGAAAAAAATGAGGTAAAACCATGAAACAAAATACTAACAAGTTATAGTTAGAAGTTCAAACAAGAAATGAAACATACCTGAATCTGTGAGCTGTCAATATACTTCTCCATAGTTGCAAGAGAGACAACATCCTTGTAAACATGTCGGTAGATTTTCAGTATTTTGTGATGGCGATGAGGACCTGAAGCCACACAATATTGGCAAACTGACAAATTGCAGTGTATACAGTACTTATTTAACTCATTCCTACGGAAGGGATGAGCTGAGCAGGGGTCAAAGAAAGTTTTTCTCAGAAAAGCCTCAAGCCACCTTGGTTTGTAGATTCTGCGTTCTCGTTCATCCTACAAAGTAAATCATGTCAAATAAGTTTTGTACTACAAAAGGAAACCACTGTTCATTTCATCATTATTTATCCTTTGATCATCTTGTTAATGTTATTATTTTCTTCACCTTATAAACAAAGTAACCTTCCTGCATAAATGTTGAGATTTTACTGTCTGAAATCTATGACATTACGTTTTAATGTATATAAATGAGTTCAAGTTCGCTTTGTAGTCTTTTGAATTTCCTTTCATGGCCATGACAATAAAAAACTTCTCTATATATACTATGTGAGTCCATGAAAAGATCTAATACATTACTGTCAAATTATTCACCAATTTAGATTTTCGATAAATATTGATAAAATTAATAAATATTATGGTGACAACAAAATTATTGGCCAACAAAGAAGTATACTAAAGTTAATGTTTCTAGTCATATATTAAATGCAAGCCAAATTTTATGGTATAGTTTTGTAAGTAAAACCAGATATGAACTACAAATAAAGAATAAGTATGCTAAAGAGAATTAAGAAAGAAAATTATTTTAATTCAGTAACTTATCTTTCTATCTTCGTACAAAATTGATTGTAAGAAGATATTGGTGCAACAGCATAACCACATGATGAAAAACTCAAAAAACTTTGAAACTCTAAAGATTCAATATAGATATGATGACAAAAGCTCATGTCATGCAACAAATGTTCCATGTAAGTCAGAAAAAAAAATAAAATAGATGACTGTAAAGAAATCTATAAGTTAAGATCAGACTCCATTTAATCTACGGTTTACTTGGATATGAAAAATATATAATTATAATATATAAAATATGTTAAGAATTTTTTTTATAATTTATAATTTACTATAAGTAACTCATTTTAAATAATATTTTGAGAGTAATGTGAGTTTTTTCAAAGATTTACGGTATTTTTTTTTATTTCTTTATAATGTTAATATTATTCTATTATGGACTTGTAAAAATCATTTATCAAATAATTTAATCTATATATAATACTGTGAATAATATTACTATTATTTTGTCTAAACCCCTGAAGATAATAATCTCCTGACAGCAACTAGAAGGTTTCAAACACAACCTCTTTATTTGACCTTTATATGAAAAGCACAATCCCTTTATTAATTTAAAAAAAGTTGATCCATGGATGTTTTATCTCAACTTCTTACAAATAATAATTTACTTTCAAGGAAAAAATCATTTCTAAAAGTTAATAAAAGCGATTAATTTTAAAATAGGTTAAATTTAATATACATATATTTATTTAAATTCATGATTTATAATTTAACATAATTTATTCTATGGTAAGTAATAATGATGTATTGTATATTATTGTAAATAAAAACTTATCTTTTCATGACAGTGGTTCATCATTATTACAAAAGTTCTGCAAAATGTAATAACCTACACATACTATATACTATCTTAAGAGTCTTTGATATCAAATGAGTTGAGCTTTAATAGTGAGATAGTTTGGTGTAAGACATGTGTTCTATATTAGTTCGTTTTTAAGAGTGTTGTATAATTTTAGAGTAACATATTCTTTTGTGTTTAAATTATGTGTTGATTCTTCTTTTGAAATAGCTTAAGTATGATATATTGGTGTCTACCCCAACATCTAGTATGGTGATTGCATCTTCGTTATGTTCTAGATATGAGTTGTTTGATGAGAGATGCAAGTTTAAGATAAATCTTGCTGGTATGTCTTTGAGGGACATGGATGTTATCTCATGTATTGATTATATGTTATAATTATATTTTTATAGTTGTAGTAAAAGAACAATTGATATTTCCTAGTCTTTAAATGGGGAGTATAGTTTCAACTCACCAATTTTTCCAAAATGTACAATACGATGCAAAGTACTTTATGATGTTGGCTTAAATGGTGGTAAGTGATGATAGTTTAGTGGGAATATACATGTTATGAAGGAATTCATGGATGTGTTCCAAATGAAATTCTTGAGTTATCACCTTTGACAGAGATATATTTCTTCATTGATCTAGTTTGGGTGTTGGACCAATATCCATGACTTCATAAATGATGACACTAGTAGAGTTAGCAAAGTTGAAGAAACGAGTTAAAGATTTGTTGTACATACAATTCATTAGACTAAGTATTTCTCTATGGGGTGTTCCAATGTTGTTAGTAAAGAAGAAAGATGGATAATCAAGATCGTGCATTGATTATAGGCAATTGAATAACCTTAGAATAAATATTGTTGGCTAAGATTAATGATTTGTTGGATTTGTTGCATAGGATAGTCCTATTCTCCAAGATTGATTTGAGGTATAAAGATCATCATATTAAAGTGAAGGTTAAAGATGGAAAAGATAATTTTTCAAGACTTGGTATGGTTAGTGTATGTATTGGAGATTCCATATCAATTAGAGATAAAATCTTTCAATAGTTTATAAGTGGATGCAAACTTCACCTTACAAGCCGATTTTGTAAGTTTGAGTTAGGCTTAAAATTCACTTTTTAAGATGGTATTAGAGCCGAGTTTCATGAGGAGGGGGGAGATGCTGGAGATCCTATATTGATTAGTGATAAGGCCTTTCAATACTTCATAAATGAGTGCAAATCTCACTTTTGGGTGATTAATACTCTAACTTTATCACTATATATCACATGAATAGGATATTCAGACCATATCTATATCCATTTGTAGTGGTGTTTTTTTATGACGTAATGATATATTCTTGTATACATGAGGATCATGAAACACACTTGAGGACAACATTATATAATTTGAAAGAGAAACAATTGTATGTTAACTCAACCAAGTGTGAATTTTAGATGTTAGAGGTGTATTTTTTAGGACACATTCTCTCAAATGAGAGAATTTTTGTTGATCATTCTAAAGTTAGGGTTGTTCCCTAATAGGAACATTCCAAGACAATTTCAGAAATTAGGAGTTTTGTGGAATTGGTGAGTCATTAGAAGGTTTATAAAGGGTTCTCCAATGTTAAATTTTTGTATTTGAGTAAACCTTATGAGTTTTATTATGATGTGTCATAATGGATTTGGGTTGTGTATTGATACTAGAAAAGAAAGTTGCTTCTTATGTTTATCGACAACTAAAGGTGCATGAGAAGAATTACCCTATCCACGATCTCGACTTAGCAGCGATGGTGTTTACTTTAAAATCCTAGAGGCACTATTTGTGTCAGGTTTGATGTATTCAGTAATCACAACATCGTGAAAAAATTGGTTCACCAGAAAGAGTTGAACTTAAGATAAAGAAGATGGATGGAGATCTTGAAAGACAATGACTTTTAGTTGAATTACCATCCAAGAAGGATAATATGATGTTCATGCATTGTGTCGTAAAATAATACATGTATCTGACATGATAATTAAACTAGCATTGTTGAAAACTTTTAAAGATATGAGTTTAGATGTACACTAGTAGAAAAAACACATTCTACGGCAGGATATCATCGCGGTTAAAAGAGAACCGCATTTAAAAATAATGCGGTGACATTTTTGAAATTAAGTACAAGTACAACAACCGCGATCGTATTAACGTTGTAGGAGATACCATCGCGGTTGTTTCCAGAACCGTGATGATAAGCAACTAAATAATTTTTAAATTATTTTGCAGGAAAGATACCACCGCGGTTGTATCCAGAACCGCGTTGGTAGGTGCTTAAATTTTTTTAATTATTTTTACAGGTTCAACGCTTCTGCTTCTCCTGAAACTATAATGTTTACTCCACCAATGTTTTGGCCTTACGCAGACCTTTCCTTCACAAGCTCCTAAACTACGAAGACGAATCCTTCGCCTTACTCATGCTCGTCCTCAAATCTCACACCTTACGAACAACAGGTACACCGAAAACAACCACACTATACACCAATTAATTATGCTCATTATTTCCTCATTCTAGATGCTTCTTTTTCAGAATCTTTGTACGAGCTTCAAAGAAGACTGGCCAATATCACCACCAAGATTGAGGATACGGCTTCCGCCACCGATGCTGGAGGCAGCTTGCGGAGACGCCAGAAGATTCTTTCCGTTGTTTTTTTGTACTGTTGGTGTTCTCCTTTTTTGTTATTTTGTAACCCTAATTGTTGCTTCTTAGTTTCCTCTGTTATGATTGATTACGACGTTGGAACAAGTTGTGTTGTCATATATGAAGTCTACTTCCTCCTCACACCTATAAATCCATATCACCTTCCTTCCTTCCCCTCACCTTTCCCTTACCATAAAAACCATTACCTTTCACACCATTCCCTTCAATGACATTCACATTCTCAAGTTTCGAAGGCACACTCCCTCCCACCTTATGCTTCCGAAAACCCTCCATCATGCCTTCTAAGTCCTCCTCCCACGCCTGGCAGGTCTTCCTACTCACTCCAACGCGCTCTACCACCACAACTACACCTTGGACCCATGCGGGTACTCGATGAACGACATGGATAGGGAATGGTAGTCGACGATCCATGTGACGCTGGAGAAGGGTTACAGCTATGCCAATAGCTGCTGTTATTTTTTTTTTTAAATAAACATACCACCGCGGTTATAGTTACAACCGCGTTGGTATGTTATACTTTCCAGTGCGGTTATTCAACCGCGGTGGTAGCTTCAGTACTTTTTAACGTGATTCGGTCTATCGCTGTTCCAGAGCCGCGGTTATAAGCTTTGTATAACCGCGATTAAATGTCTTTTTTCTACTAGTGGTAATCATAGTAGATGATTATATTATTCATAACATGCTAGTTGTGACAAATGATCTTCTTAGCATAATCGGAAAGAAAGTACTAAAAAATTGTTAAGTACTGATCAAATTAAGGATTTCTTAATTGGATTGGATGAGATACTGAGGTATGTGTTTGCTGATGATGGTTAAAAGAGATGATTGGTGATGAGGTTTATAAAAGTATGTTAAGTCTTCATCATAATATGACTAAAATGTATTAGAACTTCAAGAATTTTTTTGTTACAAAGGCAAATGTAGCTAGATATATAATCTTGTTTTACTTGTTAGAATGCAAAGGTTGAATACTCAACATGTTACAATAATTAGATATATCTATGTAGAAATGAAATATAATTTCCATAGACTTTATTATTCATTTACACTAATAGTATATAAACACGATGTCATGTAGATCATTATGAATAAATTAACGAAGAGTGCTCACCTTTTACCAGTAGACTTAAGAATATTTTAACTTAATTGCACCCGAACACCAAAAAAAACAATTAGATTACATGGAACAACTATAAGTATAATATTTCAGAAAATATTAGATTTAAAGCTAAATTTTGATATACACTACTTAGAAGTTATGGAAACTATTCTAAGACTTACATCAACTTACAATCTTTAAATAAATCAACGTTCATTTCAATATGAATGATACATATATACACATACACGTCACATATATGTATTAAAGACTTATTTACTAGATAACATAGACACCACATATATATATATTAAAGACTTAATACTAGATAATATAGATAATTGAGTCTAAATGTCTTGATGAACTCAAATTATCAATCAAACCACCAAATTTTCTCTCATTGCAAGTTTTTATTAAATATAAATTATTTATATTAAGAAAGAAACTTTTTAATCTCTCTTCTAATACTAAAATTGATATTTATTTCTTTTAATAATTCTTAATCCGTAATAAGAATAAAAATATAGAAGAATATTGATGATAGGGAATTTTGAAAAGACTAAAAGTTATAACATTCAGTAAATTGATTTTTATAATGCTATTGAATTATATATTTGAATGTTATAAATATGAAAAATCCACTGTTTTATTGATCATATGTTTAATATACATAAATCCATTTGACAAATCATATGCTGAATAAAAATATATTAAATATAATTAGTATATTATAATTAATTAATAAAATATTTAATAATGTTGTCAAATTTAATTATGATTAAATTTAATATACAATAGAAATAAAATTAAGAGATCTATAAAAATTCAACGTAGAACATATAAGCATATTTTTATAATAATTACTACACAAATATTCATATTAAATTTTATATTTTTATTGAAAATCAAATATTTATTGAATTTGATAGCTATATTATATTAGTAATCTAAATTAAATTAAATATTATATAAAATAAATACATTAATTGATATATAGAAATTAGTTTATTTAAATAACACGTTTAGTAATTGCATAAATATAAAAGTAGTGTAAGGATTGACGTTACAAAGAAATTCTACAATATCATATAGAATAAATTTTTAAGATAATTAATTTTCTTTGTCTTTTACTACAATTGTCTTAAAAGTCATATTTATTATTAATGTTTATTTTATTGAATGTATAACAATATTCACAGGGAATGTTTATAGAAATTAAACTCTCTTTATATATTTAAATATGTTAAGACATTAATTTTTTTTAAATTACTATGTGTTTATTGAAAAGTCTATATATTTAGAAATTCATTTATCTAAATAACACATTTAATAATTGCATTAAATAAAACAGTATAAGGATTTACCTTGCGAAGAAATTTTATAATATCATCTATCATAAATTTTTATGATAATTAATTTTCTTTGTCTTTTACTATAATTTTTTTAAAATTCATATTTATTATAATTTTTAATGTATTGACTGTACAACGATTCACAGCAAATGTTCATATAAATTAAACTCTCTATATATTTATATATGTTAATTCGTTAAATTTTGCAAAAATTACTGAGTTTATTAAATATATTTCATATATGTATAGGTTCATGTGCTATATTACATTTATTTAGTGGAAAAAAAATTAATATTATGATTAATGTTAATAAATACAATGACTAATGCTTTATAAGAAGAATTATATTTTTAAGTTTGTTTTGTAAGTTAATTTTTTAAATAACAATAAAAGCAATCACTATTTTGATATTTGTATTTGTGTGTTTAATGATTAATTTTTACTAAATAATCCATTTTTAACATATAGCTTATATTAAAAGTAATATATTTAATAAACATACACCATACTGTTTTAAAAATTAATTGTATAGTATTTAATATATATTTTAATCAATGTCTTATAAGAAAAAAAAATACTTTTACATTTATATACATAAAGTATTAACCAATTAGTTTTTGACAACAAAAAAAAAAACTTATTCAAGTTTAATTTTCAACAGAGCAATCTAATGGTCTTAATCGAAATACTTCTTCGAAGAGTGTGATCATTTCAATGAAACAAAATGTTGTGAACAAGTTTTAAAAAACTAAAACTTGTCATACTTTTCTCTACTTTCATGTTGATTTTTGTGTGAAAATAAATCCAAGAAATCAAATGTTAATTCTGTCATTTCATGTTTCTTCTCAGCCAAATAACAATCCAATTGCATTAATAATACAAACGATGGGACATACATCAGTCTCCTCTTTTTATAGTTCACAAATTGTGTTCTATAAATTCTTAATAAAAGGAACTAATTAGCATGGAAAACAAATCTGCTAAAATAGCATACCCTTATCAAAAGAACACATTTTTCCCACACAATTTTTTGGTATGAAAGGGGATATATATAAAAAAGATGAGTAGACCAAAGAGATTAAAGTATTTGCTAAATACCACTCAATTTAATTTAACATGTCGAAAATACACAGGAAGAGTTTTGTGGGCACATACCTTGTCAACTCTTCTAGAGAAAATAGAAGGACTCAGCATGTTCTTTCTTGCAGAATAACAAGGAAATGAAATTAGATTAACATTTGAAAATAAAAAGATGTTTGAGGAATTGAATACTTACTCAATTGTATGAACGAGATGAACAGAAAATTGAGAAGCAAAAGTAAAGAGATTACCTAGGAATTTGTAGTGTTGAAGGAGCAGAATGAGTTGGAGGACGCGCAGTGAATGAAAAAAAGACAAATTAACACGTATGAAACGGAAGCGTTTGTGCACAAATTGTTCAAAAATTGATGAGAACCAAACACTGTCTGTAGCCGTTTCACGTTAATATGTGGCCCTAACCCAAATTTTTCTTCCTTTAGAAAGACATTAATTATTTTCTTTTTTAAATTCAGAAGAGGCCATTTTACTGATGAAATATTTATTATTAAGATAGATAATTTATTTGATAATTTATTATACAAAGATAAATGGTTAATGCTTACATTATTGAATAACAGCCATATTTAAGACTTATGATGATTATTTTCAACAAATTCAAAGTTCAACCTTATCTTATAAAGGTAACGGAAATAACGCTTTGTTAAAAAAATATTAGTTTAATAAGTTACTTTAAGTTATATATAATTATGTAATTTTATTTATTTATATTTAATTATGTGTTGACCTTTCTTTGTTCTGTTGGTTCTTTGAGGGAATGTAGTGAGAAAATACTTGAGATAATATTATGTAGTATTAAGTTTATAATTTACTAAACACAATAAATATTTTGACTTTAATGAATATCTAATCATCTTCAGAAGACTTCAAATGATAAGAAATTAAAGAAATTTATTTTATTACTCTTTTTTATAATATATATATATATATATATATATATATATATATATATATAT